>Ga0315905_10002408_pt1 | contig 19685 bp, 36 predicted proteins | sample LakEriMetagenome_5_FD_203522 | JGI IMG/M metagenome (GOLD analysis project Ga0315905, IMG submission 203522) | Freshwater fungal communities from buoy surface, Lake Erie, Ohio, United States - Buoy 4 MA121 | ecosystem: Environmental > Aquatic > Freshwater > Lake | place: USA: Lake Erie, Ohio... | reverse complement strand
TAGGTTGTTCCATAAGAATATTTATCATAGCACGATCTGGGGTTAGTATAATGGATAATACAGCGGCCTTCTAAGCCGTCAATACAGGTTCGATTCCTGTACCCCGGACCAGAATTTGACAATAAATGGATTTGGCTATACAATAGCATCTTAATTACTTGAAAGGTACTTTATGTTAGATAAAATTCAATCTTTAATTGACGCTGGAAACACTGTAGTTTATCAATGCATCAGATACAATTATGCTTTTGTAATTGAACGTGTTATTACACCTGATGACAATGATCTATCTATTGGGTTTAAACATCGTGGCACTTTTACTAGGCCCGAGCAGTCTGCGGGCAAACAAAGTGTTGGCACTATGAAATCAGTGGCAAAAATGTTCTTAGTTCAAACTGGCGAAAAAGAGTATGAAGTATTTGATACTGAAAAAAATTATCGTAGCGGCAAACGCATTGAAAAATGTGCTGACTATGATAAAGTTCGTGCTTTATATGAGACACAAGTTGTTCACACATTCACATTCAAACACAATGTGGGCCGTAAAGTAATTGATCGTTCAATGTCATATATATGTCTGCCTGATACAAAAATCCCAGACCCACTGAATGAAAGCAATTTTACGTCAAACTATAATATCAATGATATCATTGATTTTAAGTATCTGGGCACTAAGTCTATCATTGAGCATGAGAACGAAATTTGACAATAAATGGAGCCTGTGATACAATCATAGCATGAGTTGAGAAAAAGAGTTAGTTGGTGAAGTTAGTGATAACGACACAAACAAAGTTCTTGACAATAAATGGTAAAGGTGTTATAATAGACACATAGCAACAAACGATAGAGTCAGTTGTAAAACAGTTCTTTAAAATTTAGAATTCATATATCCCTGTTAAGTTCAGGGCTCTATATGAAAATACATTAAGGTCACCTAATCCGTTAGGTAGGTCTATGAGGTCAGCCGGTGGACGACGCCGGGTCGCATAGGATACAAGAAGCGTACCGACAATAGTAATATTGTTTAACGTGACGGGAAGTTAGGCAGTAATGACAGAAACAACGATCCAGTAGACGGTACTGGTAGATACAGTTTAAGTTCCTTAATGTTTTTTCATATAGTGTAAAACTATTATTAAGTGTTATCAAGGTATCGTGTATGGACCCATACACTATTCGGGCCTAACTGTGCGAGGAACAGGTCCTGATATAACTGCTATTCGCTTGTCAGTGCTAGCTACATTTTTGACAAATTGGTAGATAATACTTAATAATATTTTTATGCTCGGTTCATCTAGCGGCCTAGGATAGTGCCCTTTCACGGCATTCACACGGGTTCAAATCCCGTACCGAGCTCCAGTATCCCGTTACTATTTTCGTTAAAATAGCGTTTGATTAGCGATAGAGATCCGGTGGCAGAAAACCGTTAGCGTGAGGATTAAAAATACCCTCGCAGGCTCTGATAGGCAGAATCTCACTGCACACAGACTTTGAATAAATGAGATGGACAGAGTAACCGCTCAATTAAGGGCTTGTGTGGAAACAAGTAGCTTATACTAATTTTGGAGATGTAGGAAAATTGGTAACCCCAGGAGACTGTAAATCTTCCGCTTCGGCACTGTTGGTTCAACTCCAACCGTCTCCACCAAGAATATGCACCGCTAGCTCAGTCTGGCCTAAGGCGCCGCCCTGTCACGGCGGAGATCACGGGTTCGAATCCCGTGCGGTGCGCCAAATTTTGTTAAAGTGTTAGCAAGAGAAAGACACACTACTATGGATTCTTCGAAGGTTCTTGTAGTGTAGAGCAGAGAGCGGGGTCAGTACCCGTCTTAGAGCATAATGGAATGCGCTGGTTAAGTATCCCAAGTGACGTACCGAGTCCTGGTCGACTTTATTACACAGGTGAATGATGTCTATAACGATGGAGATGTTACTTTAACAAATTTAATATGGAGTATTGGCCGAGCGGTTAAGGCAACAGATTGCTAATCTGTCACTGGGCAACCGGTGGGTAGGTTCGATTCCTACATACTCCGCCAGAACGTTCCGGGTGTCTCCGGATAGTGTGACCCACACGATGAGAAGTACAGTGACATGTACGGGTGGTAGTCTTTAAACCCAAAGGCCGCTAGCAATGCGAGAACGGTCCCTGTCGGGAAGCGGGTGGAAGGAGTGTGTGATGGGTATGATAGCGTCATATCTTGATACTCTATAATTACCGCCGGGGGGCGCAGAGCATATTGAAGCACATTAAAAATAGGGCAGTAGGGGTTTATTAAACCCGAGTACATACCGAGGTAGTTAGTGTGTTTCAATATGCTTTTTGTACAGGTGTGTACACCAAAACATAGGAAATAAGAAATATGAAATACATTGGTTCTTTGATAGGGGAAGGTAAGTCTAGGAAAGTGTACGAGTACTTGCTTGACCCTAATTATGTAGTAAAAATAAACAACGAATTATTCACTGAATTTGCAAATCCGAATAGATGCGAATTCAATGTGTTTCAATTATTAGATTCATATGGACTTAGTGAATTACTTGCACCTTGTAGAATGGAAGGTGAGCATTTGATAATGCTTAAAACTGCCCCATTGCCTAAAGGAGTATATTCAGTGCCTGTTGTTTTTTGCGACAGACCCAAAAATTGGGGAATGCTAAACAACAGACTCTATAGAATTGACTACGGCTGGAACACTGAGTATATTGATAATCAGTTGGTTATTAGAAAAAAAATAAGCGACATTGATTTAGCAAAATTGAGTGTGATTGCTGATAAAATAGTTTTTGATAATTCGGGAAAGATAGTTACAATTCCACTTTTGCCGGAAGTACTTATCAAGGTATTCTCAACTACTATGCCAATGATAGTAGATTAAATTAATGGTTCGATGGCAGAGAGGTCCAATGCAACGGATTGCAAATCCGTAAAACCGTCAGTTCAAATCTGACTCGAACTTCCAAGTTGCGGTTGACAACAAACCCTAAATGTTGTATAATTTATTTTTAAAGGAAAATTGACATGAAACGTTCAGGTAAGCGATAGTGTCATCATAGACTTCCGTAGGTCTATGATTGGCACGTAAAATCAAACATACGACTTATGGAAGCATAACTCAATGGCTAGAGTAACCGGCTTTTAACCGGTAAGTTGTGGGTTCGAGTCCCACTGCTTCTACCATAGATAAACATATTTTCAATCTGAATTGACAGATACAAACAACCAAGGGGAGCCACTGGGTTCATCCAGTTTCATCCTGAATTGACAGGAACAAGGTTGTAAGGGGAGCCGAGTATGTTTTTCTATGGTATAATAAATACTACATGGAAATTCAATCTATACAACGAATAGTAGACTATGTGCGTGATGACATTGTAGTCCGCCAGTATTCGCAAGTATTAGATCCAAAATCTCAGAAGACCTTTTATGAATGTGTTACTTACACATATCAAGGTACACTTGACACTTATAAAGATAAGGGTCAGAATTTAGATACCAAAGCGTAAAATATCTCCCTAATGTAATGGCAGCATACCGGTCTCCAAAACCGTTAGTCAAGGTTCGAGTCCTTGGGGGGATGCCAAAAATATTGCCCCTGTAGTTTAATGGTTAAAACGGCGGATTTATATCCCGTAAGCAACAGATAATTGGTTCATGTGGGTTCGACTCCCGCCGGGGGTACCAAAACTAGCAGTAGACTCCGAAAATGATAAATACATTGAGGAGAATACAATGCCAAATCAATGGACTAAAGCAAAAGAAACTGGGATTCCATATCATCTTAAAGATGATACAAGGAAAAAACTAAGCGAAAGTACAAAGAATTTAAATCAAGTACGCTGGAGTGACCCTAATAATAAAATTAAGCAATCTGTTTCAATGAAACGAGCAGTAGAAAAATTTCCAGAGTCGTATACTTCTTCAAATAGAGGTCGAACAAAACAAATAGAATATAAAGGAATAAAGTTTCAAGGAAGCTGGGAACTTGACTTTTATAAGTGGTGTGAAAATAATACTGTATTGTGCATTAGAAATACCGAAGGCTTCAGGTATACATGGAAAGGTGAGAGAACTTATTTCCCTGATTTTTATTTGCCTGAACAAGATACTTACGTTGAAGTCAAAGGTTACAAAACAGATAGAGATACAGCTAAATGGAATCAATTTCCCAAAAGGTTGCTTAAAATCTTAAAAGAAGATATAATAAAAATTCATCAAAACAATTTTGTTTTGTAAAGCGCCTATAGCTCAGTGGTCAGAGCAGGGGTCTCATAAACCCTTGGTCCCTGGTTCAAGTCCAGGTGGGCGCACCAATTACAATGAACGGATGAATTCCATTGCATCATTGACGTTAGTGAAAAACTTCATTGTCAATACGTGGTTATAAATATCACGTGAAAAGATGTAACAGGCATCATCACTCATTGATAAGTGAATGTGCAGTCCTGATCTAGTGATAGCGTCATAAGTGTGCATCATGTATTTATATGCGGGGTTCGTATAGTGGTAATACCTTAGCCTTCCAAGCTAATGCTGACAGTTCGATTCTGTTACCCCGCTCCAATAACAAGGCTTGGACCTCTGTAGTGACTAACCGGTAAATGGTTATTATACGTCTGGGTTTTTCTTACCCTAATGTAGTTGACAGATAAACATTTTTCTGTTATACTCTAGTTTGTTCTTTAAAAATTTAAATGCCCTGGTGGTGAAATTGGTAGACACGCTGGTCTTAGAAGCCAGTGCCGAAAGGTGTGCGAGTTCGAGTCTCGCCTGGGGCACCAATGATAAAATGCGAGTGTGGTGAAATAGGTAGACACAAGAGACTTAAAATCTCTCGCCGAAAGGTGTGCCGGTTCGATTCCGGCCACTCGTACCAAACAAGAGTACAGGCTCTTTATAAATCCTGTCTTTGTGTGGAACCGAACAATGCTCCTGCTTGTATAAGTATCGGTTCAATGAATTTTGGGGGATTAGCTCAGTTGGGAGAGCGACTGGTTAGCCGGTGATAAATAAGAGTATGAAACGAATTCTTATCACTGATATGCCCTGGAGTCAGATACAAATTGACTATGATTCCGGGTTATCTACACGGGATATATGTAAGAAGTATGTAATGAGTGGTAAGACAATAGCGAAAGCCAGAACTTTAAACTTGTTTACGTCTAGGTCTCTCTCAGACGCAATAAAAATTGCACAGGTAACAAAACCTAGAGACTATTCTGAAGTAAGAAAACATAGGTCTGCTCTTGTAAATTATAGGACAGATTGTGCGTTTAAATTTAACTTGTCAGATTTTCCTGATGAGTTTGATTTTACATTGATTGAAAGTTATGGTTGGTATAAACCAAAGAACAGAGGTAACAATCTGTCTGGTGTTAGTAGAGACCATGCAGTCAGTGTAAGATATGGATATGATAATAATTTGCTACCTGAGCATTTAGCACATCCGGCAAATTGTGTTTTGATGCAACACGGTAAAAATGTATCTAAAGGCAAGAATAATACTATATCTTATGAAGAATTGCTTAATCGCATAGAAACATGGGACAGAAAATATAATTCGGGGGATTGATGTAATGGGAGCCTGGGACCTTTGCAAGGTTTTCGTGGGAGTTCGATTCTCCCATCCTCCACCAAACACGATAAATACTGCATAGAGGAAACAATATGCAAATCAAAGTCTTTATCAACGACAAACTGTATAAAACCGTGACAGTCACGGAAGATACATACAATCCTAATTTCATTTGGCCTGAAATAGAAGCTGATAGAGATTCGGGATTGTTAACAACATTTAACCTAAACAAAGGTTTATCAATTCGCTACGAAAAAGTAGCATAATAGTTTACGCGGGGAGGGTCCGGTCACCACTTCGGTCTCATAAGCCAGGAGCATCGGCAGTTCAAATCTGTCCCCCGCATCCAAATAATTCGGAGTGTAGCGCAGCCTGGTAGCGCACCTGGTTTGGGACCAGGGGGTCCAAAGTTCGAATCTTTGTACTCCGACCAAGTTTTTTATAAAGGAAAATAGTATGACATGTAGAGGTTATGACCCAAAAGCCGTTAAAATCGGTAAGTTAGTAAAGATAGCAGGAGCTTCAATTCTTGATCCACATAAGCGTGGTGATTTTTTTCGTAGCTATGTTAAAGTTGCGCAAGAAAACTTGCGATCTGGTGGCAGAAAAGAAAAGTAATTTTTAAAATGCATCGTTAGCTCAGGGGTAGAGCGTCTCCTTTACACGGAGAGGGTCCGCGGTTCGAAACCGTGACGATGTACCAAATACAATGAGCAACTACGTACCATTACCGCAGACGATTAACTCAATGCCAATGGCTGATCGTGAATGGTACTGGTATGATACATATGAAATTGTAAAATCATCTATATACAAAGAAGACTTTATAAAAAATATTGATAGTTCTTCTATGGATTTTTATATGTTCCGAAAAGGAACTACGATGCGCGGTGCGTACAGTAGATACGATAGAAAATCATATCCGCAAAAGTTATTGACAAATTCAAATTACTATATTCAACCTGATTTATCAAATCGAAGTACAGTTACATTTGAAGATATTACTGATAACAGAGCATTGGCATTATTAGAAGTAGCAAAAGAATACAAAAAAGTTTTTTTATTTTACAGTGGCGGACTTGATAGTACCACTATTCTATGCTCTTTATTAAAAAATTGGGACAGTTTAGATTTAGCAAGAATCACATTGGTATTGAATCAATATTCAATAATCGAAAACAAACAGTTCTATGACAATTTTATTCACGGTAAATTTATCACTGTTAGTACGGATGACTACTTTAATAATAGGCTAATGAACAACGAATCACTGTATATTACCGGTGATCTCGGTGGCGTAATAATGAACAGTGATAACTCTGATATTACTAAAATATTTTCTAAGACGTATAATAAACCCTGGAAGTCTAACATAGACCTCATAGTCAATTATTTTACTAATAATTCTGATATCAACAATGGCATTAAAACCTTTGAACATATATCACAATCTTTTGATAAGTTAAACTATGAAGTTGAATCTATCAATGATTTCTTCTGGTGGGTCAACTTCAATTGGGGATGGGATATAGAATTGTATTACGCTATTTGGTACTGGAAATTGTCACCAAATACTAATACAAAAGACTTTTTAGAAAACAATCTATTCTTGTGGTTTAACACCATGGAGTATCAAGTTTGGTCAGTAACCAATTATGAACAGAAGATAGGTGATTCAGTTTTAATGGACAAACTTCCTATGAAAAAATACATATATAATTTTAATCAGGATCGTGACTATTTTTTGTACAAGATAGACGAGTCTTCGGTGTCAAAAAATAAATCGTTGATAAACATTAGACTGTGCGGAGTAGACAGTAATTACAATATATATTATCGCAAGCTAAATAATAGTATACACTTGAGGAAACTATCATGAGCTATAAAATTGTAACTACTTACACAAAAACAGCAGACTCTCCGGAGAATGCGTTCAACACCATGCCAGTACTTAGTGTTGAGTCCTTAGGGAATGTCACGCAAGAACAAATTGATACATTGCAAAATAATACTTTGCAATGGGAAAGACGCATTATAGGAAATCAATTAATAATGACTCATACCTATAATTCTGAATCAGATTACAATGCAAGACTAGATGATCCTGTAGCACAGGATCTACGTGCAAGCCGCAGGGCTTGGGCAGAACTTAACAACGTAACCATTAGTTCAAGAGTAGTCTAATTAAATGCGGGATTAGCTCAGTTGGTAGAGCGATACCTTGCCAAGGTATAGGTCGAGAGTTCGAGCCTCTTATCCCGCTCCATTTTTCATTAACCAAAGAAAGAAACTATGACAGATAGCAGAGTACAATACTCAAGTGAGACAGCCGTGACCATGGTCGAAAATCGATTCGACTTAGTTCTTATTGCCTCAACAAGAGTGCGAGAATTAAAGAATGGCCACAAATCTAAACTTGGCGGCAAAAGCGGACCAGTAACCACGACACTTCAAGAAATTGAACAAGGTTTAATCGGTCGTGAGTATCTAAAGAGAGTTAGAGAAAACGCAAGAGCAGGCAGATAACGGAAGATTGGCAGAGTGGCCGATTGCGTCAGTCTTGAAAACTGAAGGCTCGAAAGGGTCCGTGAGTTCGAATCTCACATCTTCCTCCAAGTAACCCGTGATCCCGTACACGTAATAAACGGGGGTAGGGCAGTTACCATAGAGAGTGCTAGGTGTGCAGTGCATTGACCATCCGTACTCTGTGGTGGGGTGGCGGGAACGCATTGGGTGAGGTGTAACACCTTTCCAAAAGATCAAATGTTATGGACGGGGTAACCACCCAGTCTAGGGCTCATGTGGTGTGAGTAGCTAGACACTATTTTTGAAGTAAGCGCCTTAGACGAACATTCGCATACCTTACGTTCTTTATTATATTACTTAGACTATATTTGAGCAACTAGGGCGTTTATTTGACAAATATCCTATCCTATGCTAAAATAGTATCAACAGGAGAAAATTATGCCAGCTGTATTCTTAGTCAGCGACACCCATTTTGGGCATGTGGGCGTTTGTAAATTCACAAACAAAGATGGTTCAAAAATGCGTCCGTGGACTGATCCGGATGAAATGGATGAAGAAATGGTCAAGCGTTGGAATGATACCGTACGCCCGAACGACAAAGTTTATCATTTAGGTGATGTGGTTATTAACCGCAAAGCACTAAAAATTATGAGCCGCTTAAACGGTGATAAAGTTTTGATTCGTGGTAACCATGACATCTTCCGTGATGATGAATACCGTGAACACTTCCGTGAACTACGTGCTTATCATGTAATGAATGGCATGATATTAAGTCATATTCCAATTCATTCAGAGTCTTTGGGACGTTTCGGAACTAACATCCATGGGCACTTACATGCCAATCGTGTTATGGGGTATAGCATAGATTTAGACAAGGAAGTTATTGATCCGAGATATCATTGTGTATGTGTTGAACATACAGATTACACACCTATACTATTTGAGGACGTTATCAAACGTATTGAAAGTGAAGGTGGTAGTGTTGGCTTTAAAAACGGCAACGGCCCTACCATGTAATAAATAATCAATGAAAATCTTTTTAATTTCATTACTACTATCGCCACTAATAGCTATGGCTACTACGAATACAATTGTTTACAATGTAACTAGTAACCGAGTTATCAGTGGCGACCTCATTGAGGAAAAGGTTAGTATTGCTAGCATCAGTAAGTTAATGACTGTTTACACTGTATTGACGCAAAATCAGCCATTAAATGAAAGGTTAACAGTTAAGGGTAACAAAGTACCTAATACTAGAATTAGTAAAGGAATGGTATTAACCAGACATGACCTTCTTAAATTAGCATTAGTTGGTAGTGACAATCTAGCGGCAGTGACACTATCTGAAAACTATCCGGGCGGAAGAATAAAATTCATTGAAGAAATGAATCACAATGCAAGAGCACTTGGAATGGTCAACAGTGGGTTTGTCGAACCTACCGGACTAAGCCCTATGAACTACAGTACCATTCAAGATGTTATTAAATTAACCACTGTTGTTAGTAGTTTTGAGATTGTGCAATTAGCGGCCCAATCTCACGGCGAAGTAACTCAGTATTCCAAAGGTAAAAAGAACGCTAAATTTTCTAGTAACCCAACTAGTAAGCACTTTGGGAAACAGGGAATTATTGCCATCAAAACTGGATTTACTAAGGCCGCGGGATTTTGCATCACAATGTTGGTCAACGTTAACAATCAGTTATACAACATAACCGTTCTAGGTGCAAAGACAAAACAAGAACGAGAGACACTCATCAACCAATCATTGGATATTATTTATCGCATATAATATGCGTATTTAATGCACAACGTATAAATACATTTACTATGCTACACTTCATCAAAGACCTCACACACCAACTACTTAGTTTTATAAAAGATGATCCTGTTCGTCCTGAAATACCCGCTGATTTTAGAGTTAGCAATGGTAGAATGATTGCGGCATTAACCGATGATACCGAAGAGACTAGTCCAGAAGCAATGGTTTGCATTAGCTTCCATGATTTTGTACCACAAGATGTGAAGGATTTGAGTAGTACTACAGTAGTTCCTACTACCGCAGTATTCTATACAATCTGGAGTTACAAAGCAGGCAAGGGTCGAGAGTTATTGATTAGTGCAGTTAGAGAAATTCAAAAATCCCATCCTAGTGTCACTAGGTTTGTCACATTAAGTCCTAAAACTGAAATGGCTAGACGTTTTCATTTAAAGAATGGTGCTATTGTTTTCCGTGAAAACGTAGATACTGTTAATTATGAATATGCTCAGGCTATTCACAAAGAAGAAACTGATAATGGAAATAAAATATTATTACCAGAATCATCAGTATAGTTATAATCACGAAACTATAATAACTCTATTTGCAAATAGAGTATCCAAGATAATAGAGTTACCTAACTCATTAGAAGTATGTTTATACCCATTACCAGATAATGTTTATGGTGGTATAGATATGAATCATGTTAATCGAATCGGCATTAACTATGATTTACCATTAGAGCTAATACCTAAAATACTTACGCATGAGTTAATACATGTTAATCAAAAACATACTGGTATATTAACTATTAAGTCAAATGGAGTGTGTTATTGGCATGGCATTCCCTATACTAAGAAACTACCTGAGGAAATGAGTTATGAAGAATATAATAATCTCCCTTGGGAACTAGATGTTGCTAAAAAACAACAGGAAATCTATCTAAAAGCCCTAGACTTAGTTAGTGAACACTAACTTAATAATCTCGAAAATTTGACAATAAATGGGTTCGGGTATATAATACATACATGAACTCGAAAAACAACCGCAAACGTAGAACTGATCGTAATCAAGTTATCTATTACATCCAAGATGTAGTGACACTTGACTACTACATCGGCTTGACTGCTATGTGCTTTGCAGGCAATGTTCGCAAGACACTTACCCGTCGTATGCAAAAACATATGCAACGTGCCTTGACAGAAAACAAAAACTGGGGTCTGAGTCGTGCTTTGCGTGAACAAGGCGCCGAGCGTTTTGTATTCGGAGTCGTTGAAGTTGTCCGAGGTAAAAGTCCTGCTCATGCACGTGAGACAGAATTAATCAACAGTTTACAACCTGCACTTAACACATTTGGAGTAAAGTAATGAACACACAAATTGAAAAATTAATTAACGATACAGTACAAATTTTGGATCGTGATCCTTTGAGTCAATCTGAGGACACTTATAGTATTCTACTAAAGTTTACGCAAGCCCTTGCTACTGAACTGGGTGAAATCGTAGTTCAAGATCCTGTCAAAGATGGTGTTCGTATGTACTTTGATGAAAAGATCGCCCGTTATGTAATTAAGAAAAGTGTAGGACTGTAAAATGCAAGCATATATTAATTTGTGTATCGTAATGTTACCCGTCATTGTGATGGGTCTAGCAATTATTATAAAGGATGGTTTCTAATGAAGTTGAATGATATCTTACAATGGGTAGGTGCAGTATTCATTATCATTGGACACGTTTGTAATTCACTAGGTCCTGATGCATACCCCTACAACATTGTAGCATTCACATTAGGTACTATTATGTTTATGACTTGGACTATTCGTGTAAAGAATCGTCCTCAATTGGTTGTCAATATGGTGGCAATCGTAACATGTTTGATAGGTCTTGTTAAGGCTTATAGTTAAGGAGTATAGTATGAGAGACGGATATGGAGTATGCCCTGTTTGTAACGGGACTTGTCAAGTTGAATTGACAGAACAAGAAAAAAGTTATTCTTGGAATAAAGATATGACACATCGTAGTTGTCACAATTGCGGAGGTCAGTATATGTACAGTACCGCTAAGGGTGAAGTACGATTAAACAATGAAGGTGTGCCTTGTACACATAGTTATACAAGTACCAACGACGGCCGTTGTTTAACAGGTTACACGTGTAAACATTGTGGAGATCGTTATCAAATTGACTCAGGAGATTGATCTGATGGAATATAAAATTGAATCATCGAATGTAAAAATACAAAAGTTTTTAGAATCTCTTATGCCTTCGTTTATTAAACAGTTAGGACTTACTAATAGCAAACGTGCGGTTCTAGTAAAAGTTACCAAAGACTTAGACAAAAATTTTCAAGGTTCTACAATGAACATTGAAGTAGCAGACTGTATGATAGTATTAATCAAACCACCAAAACGGCTTACTCCTATGAGCTTGATAGATATGTCGGGCACACTAGCACATGAAATGGTACACGTTAAACAATTGGCTAAAGGTCAAATGAAACTTCTTCCGAATGAAGTTAGGATGTGGAAAGGTAAACGCTACAGTAAAAAAACAAAGTACTTAGACATGCCTTGGGAAATTGATGCATTTTCTAAACAAGAACTGCTATTACGTAGAGCACTAGAGCTATAAAGGATTATATAATGAAAACTGTTGACACATGGCTTGATGAAAATGATATTGCCCGTTTGTGGAAAGTAATACAGGGGGAACTACCGCATGCGGCAGCATCCTCCGATGAAATGGATGAGTTTCTAAAATTGGTAACGCATGTAGCAATGGTAAAGATGGGTGGAGTTGAATATCAAACTTCCACTATACAGTAAGGAATGATATGTTAGAATGTTTAATTTTAGGTGATAGTATTGCAGTTGGAGTAGCACAATTTCGTCCTGAATGTGTGGCTTATGCTAAAGGTGGGATTAATTCTCGACAATGGGTAAACAGCTACATTACCAAAAACCTGTCAGCAAATACAGTAATTATTAGTTTGGGTAGTAACGACCACATGGGCGTTAAAACTGTAAAGGAGTTGCGTACTATGCGGGAACTGACTAAAGCTAAACGTGTGTTTTGGATTTTACCTTCAGGGGTGAACCCAAAGAACAACGTACCAGTGAATGATATTCAACAAATGGTACGGTTAGTTGCAGACGAATACAGTGATATTGTATTACCTGTTACACGATTACAAGCGGATGGAATACATCCAAGTACAGCTGGCTACAAAGAGTTAGCAAATAATACGAGGTAATTTAAATGTGGATTGAAAATGTAGCGGCGGCAGATATACCTACTAGGTTTCATCATGATGCCGGCGAAAATAGTATGCTAATTAGCATCGTAGATCCTGCTAGTTGGAGACCAACACCTGCTCACAAGTTTAAAGAAATTCACAATTTTGAATTCTTAGATGTAGAACGTAATGACTTTGTACTTGAGGAAGCTATGAAATGTAGCCAAGAACAAGCAAACGAATTAGTCCGATTACTACAACATGCCAAAGACAATAGAATGAACGTTGTTGTTCATTGTTATGCAGGTATATGCCGTAGTGGTGCTGTATGTGAAGTTGGTGTCATGATGGGCTTTGAAGATACCGGAAGATTTCGTAGCCCCAACCTACTTGTCAAGCATCGTATGATGAAAGCATTAGGTTGGACATATGATGAAGATGAAAAGCCAAACGTTGATGATTGGCGAACTTTTAGGAATATAGAATGAACAAGTTTATTAAAGATGGAATGGTTGCTGTACTAATATCACCCGGCTTCGGTGCAGGATGGTACACATGGAACTATGAGCGTCCTGAAATTCTTTTTGATCCCGGGATAGTAGATTTGGTTGACCAAAATATGTGGTCTGAATTGGAAACATATGTGACATTGAAGTATCCTGAAATCTACAAAGGTGGTATGGAAGATTTAAGAATAGTGTGGGTACCAGAAGGCACTATGTTTAAAATACATGAGTATGATGGTAGTGAATCTATTGAATACAAAGAAAATGACCACTGGATGGTTGCATAGAAGTCACTACCCAAAAGCACTTGATACATAATATCGTTGAGTGCTATAATAGCAATAGAGAAAATCCTATGATCTATTTTAGCTTTAACATTCAAAATCCTCGGTCTAATAAATTTAAAAATTTATTTTCTAAAACTGGTCGCCTTATCAAAAATAAATTTTGGGAAATAAGTCTTTACAAAGATCCGGTACTGGTTAGACTAACTGTTGAAATTAATTTTCGTAAGGATCATGGCGGAATAGATATGGAAATAGGATTTATGGGATACTCAATCGGTCTACAAATTTATGACAACCGACACTGGGATAATAAAAAAGCCACATGGGCAAATAATGAAACAAACTAAAGAAGAAATCATTCATATGATGTGTTTGGAGTATAGACATGATTTTGGACTACGAAAATCAGATAATTCTAATCCATTAGAATCAGGAATGACTGAAAAGGATGCCAAAGTACTTTACAAAGTAATGGAGTTCATATACAATGAACTTATAAAATTACATGAATCAAGAAAACTCAAAGGAAAACCAAATGAACCTAAAAGACGTAAACGAAAATTTTGAACATCGTATCACTGGTGGTAGCGAATACACTTGGAACTGTTATGGTCCTAACGCCCGTTATTTAGATTACGAAAGTAACTATGGAACGGGATCTTGCATCTTTGATTCTCAGACACAGGAAATTTACGAAGTGTCCGTCGAGGTCAAGGAGTCAGACAATCGCCCTTATCGATGGTTGAATCCTGACACTAAACAAGTTATGTTTGACGAGGCTTCTTATCGCAATGTGGATTGTGACATGGCATGGGATAACATCAAGTGGGTTGATCTGGAAACTGAACAAGACTTTTTAGAAAAAGCAAATGCTATTTTTAAAGGTCAACCATATGATACACGTGTTAGTGTACCACTAGATTTGAATGATGAGGAGTTGTTTGCTATGATGAAGCTAGCGCATCAACGAGATATCACTCTTAATCAATTGATGGTAGAAGTATTGCAAGCCGCAATTGATAGTAATAAGCAAGAACAACATGAATAACATTTTAAATGGAATTTTTACTTGGATCAAAGATGATTACAAAACTAACAGATTTCGTTTTTTTATTGAAGTTTTGGCTTGGGCAATTTCAATTGGCTGTAGCATTGCGATGGCTTTCACTGTACCCAATCCACCTCTTCTTTACTTGTATCCTGCTTGGATTGCTGGCTGTGCTATGTATGCTTGGGCTAGTTTTACTAGGAAATCATTTGGGATGCTTGCTAACTACATATTGTTAACAACCATTGATACGATAGGTTTAACTAGGATGCTAATACAATGAAAACTTGGACAGTTGAATTACAAGACGATCCCGAAACAGGTGATTGTATTTTAGAGTTTCCGCCCGATATGCTAGCAGAAACGGGTTGGAAAGAGGGTGATGTATTACAATGGCATGATAACAAAGATGGATCATTTACTATGACAAAAAAAGAAACACAATGGGTATTAGTTGAGGCGATAAGCACATTCCGTCAACGTTACATGGTTGAAGTTCCAACAGGTACTGATGACTATGGTAAAGATAAAAGTGAGTGGGCACTAGATACTGTCACTATGAATGAGGCACAGGAATTTAGCCAAGAACACATTGGTGAACAAATCATTAGCCATCGTATCGTCACAAAAGACGAAGCCTTGACTTTATGTGATAAGGATAATGATTATTGCAGTTCGTGGTCCGAAGAGCAAAAAGTAAATTCATTTTTTACACCCTGGAAAGAAAAAAATGGCACGAGCGATTGAAATGACACATACTAAAACTGGTATCGTCAAGCAAGGATATATCGGTTTTAGTTATAGTTACTTTTTCTTAGGAATCTTTAGTCTTGGCTGGGTCGTGCCACTCTATCGTGGCAACTTAGTTATGGCATTGATTTGTCTTATTTTTCACATGTTTACTTTGCCGTTGTGGATGTTAACTGCACTATTGTTTGGTGTGTTATTTAACAAATTTTACACACTGAGACTTATTGAAGAAGGTTACCGATTCACCGATAGTGACGAAGAATTGGTTGCACGTGCTAAAACAATTTTGGGAGTAACGAAATGACAGAAACACTTAATTGGATCAACACCGATGTTAAAGTTACCGATGAACTTGAACCAAAATTACACAAGTGGTTGAAGGGTGTATTGGTATCTACGCCAGTAACCGTTACTTTTACAAAAGTTGATGGTACTGTACGTGTAATGAAATGCACATTGGAATCTGAAAAGATTCCTAAAGTTGAGATTAAAGAAGATGCAAAGCCACGCAAACAATCTGACAGTACAAAGGCACTACGTGTGTTTGACTTAGAAAAGAAAGAATGGCGTAGCTTTACAATTAAAAATATTAAACGCATTGAATTTACGATTGGTGGGGAAGATGGTACGGTATGATGAAACATGTGCAGTGAAATGCGTTGACAACGGAGAAACAGTTACGGCTGATATCTTAGACCACAAACCACAATTATTGTTAAGCGTAAGTCTAAACAAAAGTATCAAAATGATCCTCAAATATTCCCCGAAGAATGACGAGTATCAAGGCGATCTATACGGTAGAACTTTTGTTTCTAAAGGCCCAAAGGGCAAGCACTACACTACCGGACGATAAATTTGACAATAAATACCCATTGTGCTATACTATGGGTTATGAAAAGACAAATACTATCATTCAAAATTGAACAACCCAAACATCGGGTTCATCGTGTGTTGTTTTCTGACAACACACCTTTTAAGCCTAAGGTTGTACAATCTAAGGTTCAGTACCGTCGTAAAGACAAGCATCCTAACCGCACCGAAATTTGACATTTAATGGTGTTGGCTATACAATAGAGTCTTATTCAATCAAAAGGAGTTCTTATGAACATCAAGCAAATTAATACTGCTATCATGCAGGGTGACTTTACTAATGAAGAATTGAACAGCATCACCGATGCAATTCGTTTTGCACGTGCCCAACTAGTGGTGCGTAATAAATCGGTATTGACAATCGGATCCAAGGTTACGTTTACAAGTTCTACACGGGGCACAATGGTTGGCTCTGTTAAAAAAATCAATCGTAAGTTTATCTTAGTTGATACGCAAGCCCCCGGCTCATTCACTAGTGGTGTTTGGAAAGTACCCGCTAGTATGTTGACACTTGTATAAGGAACAATCATGGAAAAGATTGCAGGTGTAGTTGGTGTAGTTGTCCTAGGTATTATGGGCTTGCTAGCTCTCAGTTTCTTGTTGAGTTGGCCGGTGTATATGCTTTGGAATGGTTGTTTAGTTGGTGCTATTGCAGGTGTTAGTGAGGTGTCTTGGTTGCAGGCATGGGGACTGACAGTGCTATGTGGCTTTTTGTTTAAATCTAATGTGAGTAAATCGTAATGAGTAAAATGGCAGACTTGGAAATCACAATCGAGGAAATGTTGGAAAAGGGCGACCACCCTGCAACAATCTCCGCAGTACTTAATGTTCCAGTAACTTGGGTGTATGCAGTATCAGAATACACTGTAGAGGAATTGAGTCCTTTCATAACTGTCAATTCTTGAAGTTGACAACAAATCCTTTTGGCTCTATAATGGCCATAATGTTCAACAACTTATAGGTAAAAAATGAAGCGAAATAAAACAGCAGTAGCATTAGCAGTTGACGAAATCTCAATTCCCAGTATTGAACCCCTGCAACAAGAATATTTGGTAGATAATATTATTGATGCAATAACTAAGTTTTTAAAATCAGTAACAAAAAAAGCCATCGTTGTACAGGCTCCAACTGGTAGTGGTAAAAGTTTTACTATTACCAATTACACTGCAATTCTCATTGCACAACATTTTAAGAAAATCAAAAATGTTTTCTTTGCGGCACCATCACAAGAATGTGTTGACGAGCCTCTAGAAAGCATGATGAAGTACGATGGTACTTACATCGGTAACAAGCTAGTCAAAGTTTACGACAGTAAGCAATTAAAGTATTCATTAGAAAATGATATTGATTTGCCGGGTGACATTCGTTATTTCTTTATGACTACACAGTACATGTACGGTCTATATGAAAATTATGATCCTGCAAATCCTGATGACTTTGATTTGATGTTGCCTGATCTGATTTTTAATGATGAGGCACATCGTGGTTTAGGTGTACCTGATAAGTCAACTACTAAAGATGACCAAGGAACTACTAATAATAACTGGGAACCCAAATGGTTTGACATGCAGACTGCAATGATGGATAGTGGTACTGTTGTCATTCACTTGACTGCAACACCTACGCAATCTCAACGTATGAAGACATTGGTTGGTGCTGACAAGTACATACAATTACCTACAATGCCTAAATTCAAAGAATCAAACGCATTCACTAAGTTTGAATATCACGGCAATCGTGAAGATTTGTACGAGACATTAGAAGCCGCTTACAAGACATTTGCGTGGCAAGTTAATGAGATTCGCAATCAACAGATTTTGATTCCACAAGACACTTGGGATTCGGTGTCGGACAAGATGCCTAAAATGATGCCCGGCATCATTATTAGTTTGGGACGCAACAATGCAGTTAATGGTATTCCAATTGATGCAGTAATGAAAGACGTTAAGGAGTTTGTCAAACGAATCAATGCGGTATTGTTTGTTTCTACATCTAAGGAAAAACATTTTGATGGTAAGACTATCAAGCGCATGAGTGACGGCATTAAATTGGCTAATAGCCCTGCTTATCTAAATCGACCGCTTGTAATGGTTGTTGTTGATTCAGGTAAGATGGGTATTAATATTCCTCGATTGATTACAGCAGTAGTTTGCAAAGTCCCTGCACAACAAAAGATTCATAACAGTTATACACAGTTTGTTGCACGTACTTGTCGTTTGCCTTTCTTCCGAGATCATGAACTGGGAATTGAGTTTATTCGCAAAATGAAAGTGTCCGATGAGGTGAAATCTTTGGTGTGTTCTTATTATTCATTATTGTCTACCTCGTTTGCTATTCTTCCGCAAGATACTGAACTGATGCAATTAGTAGAAGAATTCTACACAGAAGATACATTTGAAATGATTGATGGCATTGATTACATTCTTAAAGGAGTCTTTGGGGGCAAAGACCCAAAAAAGTTAGTATCGGGCTTGCGGCTCGCTTTCGACAGAGGACAACTAAACTCGTTGTTTCGAAAGGACCACTGCGAAGCCTGCAAAGGTACTTGCTTTGAACAAGCAATTAAGGGTTACATCAATCAATATGGAGATGATACTTCTAAGCTAGGTGATTTTATCAATGATTGGAAAACTACATTGCAAGTTGACCACATTGATGGTAATCGTTATAATAATGACCCATCTAATCATGCAACAGTATGCCCGAACGTTCACATGTTAAAGACACAACGACAAAAGGATTTTCTAAACACATACACTTTTGGTAAAGCAAAGGATTGACTTTTTCTAAATATACGTATATAATAGACACATGACAACATACGCACTCATCGATACGGCAAACACTTTTTTTAGAGCACGCCACGTAGCATCACGTGGTGCTTCCGCAGAAGAAAAGGTAGCACAAGCATTGCATATCACCCTCGCTTCAGTGAACCAAGCGGTCCAGCGTTATAAGATCGATCACGTTGTCTTCTGCTTAGAGGGTAGATCGTTTCGCCGTGATCTGTACGCACCTTATAAGAGGAATCGTGTAGTTGATGAACAATCAGTTACTGAAGAAGAATTGGAAGAGTCACGCCAATTTTGGGAAACGTATCAAGTTTTCACAGATTATATTTCACAGAAAACTAA
>Ga0315905_10002406_pt1 | contig 19700 bp, 19 predicted proteins | sample LakEriMetagenome_5_FD_203522 | JGI IMG/M metagenome (GOLD analysis project Ga0315905, IMG submission 203522) | Freshwater fungal communities from buoy surface, Lake Erie, Ohio, United States - Buoy 4 MA121 | ecosystem: Environmental > Aquatic > Freshwater > Lake | place: USA: Lake Erie, Ohio... | reverse complement strand
ACTCACACTAGGAGTTCCTGAGCTAGTTACAGTGAGCGAAGGTGTTCCAGAGCCAGTAGTCGTCTTGGATGGTGTGCCCGAACCACTTAATGTCCCACTCACACTAGGAGTTCCTGAGCTAGTTACAGTAACGGAGGACGTTCCAGAGCCAGTAGTCGTCTCGGATGGTGTGCCTGAACCACTTAATGTCCCACTCACACTAGGAGTTCCTGAGCTAGTTACAGTAACGGAGGACGTTCCAGAGGCAGTCGCAGTGTCAGAAGGTGTGCCCGAACCACTTAATGTCCCGCTCACACTGGGAGTTCCTGAGATAGTTATAGTAACAGAGGGTGTTCCAGAGGCAGTAGAAGTCTCGGAAGGGGTGCCTGAACCACTTAATGTCCCGCTCACACTAGGAGTCCCTGAGCTAGTTACAGTAACGGAAGGTGTTCCAGAGCCAGAAGGTGTCTCAGAAGATGTTCCTGAACCAGTCAAAGTCCCACTCACACTAGGAGTCCCTGAGCTAGTTACAGTAACGGAAGGTGTTCCTGAACCAGTCAAAGATCCGCTCATACTAGGAGTTCCTGAGCCGGTCGGTGTAATAGAAGATGTGGCCAAGGGCGAATCACTTGCGTATGAAGATCCAGAGGGAGAATTAGTGTATAGCGGAGAAGAACTGCTTACTGGCTCAGATGTAAGAACGGGAGATCCAGTGAAAGAATTAGTTGCAGAAGTAGAGAAACTTTGTAAGGCTGACTGTGAATATACAGGGCTAGTAGAACTTATCAAACTCGCTGATGAAGATATATATCCTGAAGCAGAAGGGCTACCCGAACTACCCTCTGACACAGAACCCAAAGCAGAACTTGTAGCCGTAGAAAACGCATCTGACTGAGTAGTAGTTATACTGGCTAAAAAAGAAGGATAGCTACTTGGAGATTCTACTCCACTGTATGATACCAGCGGTGTCTGAGATACTTCTGTAGTAGCCGATACTAGACCACTTACAGTTGCCAAAAGCCCGCTAACACTCGCTAAAGGACTCCCAGAATCCACTAAAGAAGCAGTAACTTCTGCGGAAGAAGAACGAGAAGGGCCTACAGAGCGCGAAGCTGTAACAGCCCCAGAAGCCGTCCTAGAACTCGTATCTGACCGGCTATGACTAGAAGATAAGCTTCCTACTCCAGAACTCGTCCGAGAAGCGCTCATTGATCCAGATACAGAAGCAGAAGGCGTTCCCACAATAGTCTTTGTTACTGACACACTTATTACCGAGCTTCTTGAACCAACAAAACTTGCTGATACATCCGCAGATGCAGAAGAAGCTGCAGAACCCGACACACTGGAGCTAGCAGAAGATGATAAGCTCGTAAGCCCAGATATAGATTCTAAAGGAGACGGGCTTTCACTAACAGATACGGAAGAACTGCCCAGCCCAGAAACAGTTCCAGAATCACTGAAGGATATACTCATCCCAGCACTTAGGCTTCCAGAAGTAGTCCTAGAAGCAAAATCACTAGCGCTATATGTGCCTGATACAGTCTCTGTAACACCCGTGGGGAAAGTCGTTATACTCGGTGTAGAAGTGCCCTCTTGTGAAACCGTAGCACCCACACTACCACTAACACTTCCAGAACTTGACCTCCCTGGAGAAGAGCTTAGACCTCCTGTCTTCGTTATAGGAGCACTTCTGCTGATACTTCGCGAAGCTTGCATGGTCCTTGAAGGCACTACGGTAAAAGTCACTGTGGCCGAAGCCGACTGTGATCTAGTTGCCCGAGCAGAGCCACTGTAAGTTACAGAAGCCGTGCCAGTTCTAGAACTACTAGTAGATGCCGTCTGTGTCCTAGAGCTAAGGCCGCTCCTAGAAGGCAATGGGCTATAGGAAGCAGATGGTGTGCAAGTTCTATCTCCCGTAGCCGATGCCGTAACACTCCCTTTTACAGAACCTCCAGGACTAACAGATTCTGTAACATAGACACTTCCTGAGAATGTTAGACGAGAAGAAGGTGAGACAGATCTGCTGATGCGTCCCGTTAAAGAGGCACGCATTGAGGCAGACACCGATGAAGAAACACTCGCCGTCTTCGTATTGGTATATGAACCCGAGGTAGTTTTACTGATAGGGCCTGATTTTGTAGGAACCACAGAACGACTCCCTGTAACAGAAGCCGTGGAAGTCCTAGAAGATGACATGGACCGCGTTATCGTGGCAGAAGCCGATCTAGACCTCGTACCCTGTGAAGAACCAGAAGATGTCCTAGAAGCCCGCATGCTACCAGACCCTGTTACACAAGCTGTAGATGTCCTAGAACTCGTTATACTTCGCGAAGAACTCGGAGAAGATGTGCTCGTCCTAGAAGAAGATATACTTGATGTCCCTGTTTTTGTCCCTAGCATAGATCCAGATGCTCTCACCGTTTTTGTAAAAGAAGGAGATGCAGAAGATGTTTTGGATGAAGCCATTGTCCTGCTCTTTGTCACACTTGCAGTGGCTGTCTTTGAGGGAGTTCCAGATCTAGAACCACTAGGACTTGCAGATGGGCTCTTAGAAGATGTTATCGTGCTAGTGCCTGTGCGTGTAGGGGCTGTAGTCCGTGTGCTAGTGGTTGACCCAGTTGTTGTCTTTGTCATGATGGCCGAACTACTTCCTAGCACTGATGCACTCGCCGTTTTCGATGCAGCAGCAGATCTCGTTCCTGCTAAACTATGAACACTAGTAAATGTATTTTTCGCCGTTGGTGTAAATAAATCTGTCGGCCGAATAGATCTTGTTCCAGTTGTGGTGCGCGTAGATGTTTTTGACATTGTTCCGCTTGCGCTAGGCAAAACCACATCACCTACCAAAATACGCGCCTGGTATTCCGAAGATACAATCGATGCTAGAAAAAATAACAAGAGTTGTAGCTTACGCATCTTGTTATTCTATACATATTATAATCATTTAGATGGCACCTCTTCTCTACATATAAACTCGCCCGGTTGTCCCGTGGAATCACAATCAAAGACGTGGCCTACCGCACTTACCCATACTTCTCGTCCACCCCTCACCTCTTTCCTTATAGAGCACTTATCCAGCGGAAGTTTCTCAGGCGCCTTGTCGCTTTCTTCATAGATTGTCCGAATCTTGGGAAATGTTTGCAGAATAGTCCCCTTATCAGAAGCAGAAGCAGGGGGATCCACTACCTTCTTTTTCCTCCCCATCTCCTTTGACATAGACGCCGGCCTTTGAACCGACCAAGCCTTGGAAACACACGCCCTTTCCGCACGAGCCTGTGCCTCTTTCGCCGCCTCCAGCCATTCCGAATCTGGTTCGCACCCTTCTTCCTCGGCCAACTTCCAGTAAGCCTTACTCCCATAAATAAGAGAATCTTTCGGAGGCTCTTCAGTCAATAAGCCGTGTATCATTCGCGACTGAGTAAAAGGACACCCCTTTGACACCCTATAAGAACACTTCTCACAAAGATTCTCATCCTTGCGAGCTTTCCCCTCACACAGCCTCCCAAAGGATACCCAGGAAGACCCTAGCTTAATACGCGTGTTTTCCCAGTCCGTAACTCTTGCTTGGCATGCCATGTAGACCTTTCATAAGGGATCTGCACCTTTATCAATTTTTTAGAGTGCGCGCACTAGGGTCCGTAGCACCGGGCGACCAGCGAGGCATCCAATATGGCCAAAGATCGCCGGTGTGCTTATAGAACCTATCGTAAATAGACCGATAATACAGGGCCTCCTTGGTATGACAAATAGGCCACCACAACTTTGTATCGTCCAGAATAATTCCACGTTCCTCAATCTTCCTCTGAATAATCTGATACCAGGACTCGCCCTCGGCCTGACTACTTACACCATCACTAAAAGCCTCCTTTGTCCTGTAAAGCACATGATCGGGTAGCAAGCCATCCTTCAAGAATGCGTCGCGCAATATAAGCTTCTCCATCCTCCTTGGATCCCCTGTAGCCTTATTCTCAGCCACAGGCCTACGCAACGAAGTCTTGTATGCCAGGGCAGCCGCCACAAACTGCTTGTCCAAGAAAGGTGTGCGCGCCTCCAGGCCATGTGAGCTAATAGACCGATCTGAACGCAGGACATCGTATTTGTGGATTTCCTTCAACAGTCTCCTAACCTCCTCCTCAAATGCGTCATCATTCGGCGCATTGTAGAAATATTTATATGAGCCAAAAATCTCATCTGAACCATCACCATTGAATACCACCTTGCAATCCGTCCTGTGCCTGATTTCACGAGCAATCATCCAATTCCCCACGGATGCGCGCACAGTCGTAATATCATAGGACTCAATGTCATGAATCACCTCAGGAATACAATCAAACATCTCATCGGCCGTAACGACAATCTCTGTATGGTCAGAGCCAATGAATCGCGCTACCCAGGCCGCGTAAAACAAGTCCGTCCCACCCTTCATACCAATACTGAAGGTCTTCAAGGGCGGTTTGCCCAGCTCCTTCAAACGCCTCTGCACCAAAGCAGCAATCAAGCTAGAATCAACTCCCCCACTCAAGAGCGCTGCCACCGGCCTCTCTGTCATGAGGCGCTTATCCACGGCGGAAATAAGGGCATCGCGTAAATACGCAAGGGGCATATCGGCCGTCTGCTTGATCCAGGGAACCTCATGATACACGCGCTTTACAAGATCCCCAGTGTCCTCGTAAATCTGCCATACTTCTCCAGGGGGAAACTCCACCACCTTCTCACCCTCTTGCACAAACGGCTCTAGTGCCTTCCTCTCACTCGCAAATGTCCATGATCCAGAAGGGCTCTCAATATAAAATAAAGGCCTAATACCATAGGGATCCCTCGCCACAACATAGCTCCCCTCATAGTACAGAACAAACGCAAAGACACCGTCTAGAGCACGCGCTACCCGCACCGCGTCCTTGCCCATAAACTGATACAAGTCGCCGAGGACTTCGCAGTCAGAGCCCGATGCACTCTTCTTCCCAACCAACTCCTCTAACTCCTTTGCGTTATAGATCTCACCATTACACATCCACGTGAGCCCCGAGGCGCGCTCAAACGGTTGCATACCCTCCGTATTTAGTCCATTAATGGCGAGACGTGTGAAACACCAGGTAGCAGAGTCAAGATCCAGCCACTTGTGACCCTCAGGCCCCCTAGCATCCAAGGTATTTACTCCATTTTTCCACAGGGCCTTATGGTCCATCTTCGCTCCCCCTGTGAGAATCTTTGCCCATATACCACACATCTCTAAGAGTTTTCTCGCGCAGGCCTTAACCCACACCACGAGATAAAATTTGATGGCCGATATTCTCGCATACACAAGTCCCTAGCAAAAATGGAAGAGAGTATTCATAACTTTAACGGAAACCTCTTAGCCTTCTGGCGTCCAAGGAAACACACCTTCTACTTTCTTTGCTGGAAGCCAGATGCAAATCGCTGGGAACACTATGACGAGGAACATACCCCTTTTACACTTCATAGCACAACCTCTCATGGGCGTGGTTCTGTTATTATTCGTATCAAGTCGGCGGGTCCTCGCCATTATCAAACACGCATTCACTGCGATGGCACATTCCTGCTAAATGGCCCTCTTGTGATCCCTATTGCAAAGTCTATGCTCCCAGCGCAAGCAGCGCGCATTAAGCGCGAGTATACCACGATGGATTTAGATCCCACAATGCATTATCTAAGGCCACAAAATCTCTGGACACTGGCTCCACCTCCGCAGCCTGGTGCGGCTAAGCCAAAGGCAAAACCAAAACCTATTCCTCGGCGCATTGCTTGGTTGGTGGCAGAAGAAGCGTTCAAAAACAAAGAGGCCTGTCCAATCTCCATGGAAGATATTAGTCCTATTACGGCCTCTGTGACAAGCTGTTTCCATGTCTTTCACACCCCGAGTCTCAATACATGGCTCAAGGAAAAGAATACCTGTCCCACATGTCGCGAGCCCTGTGCGGCACAGACAGCCTTTGAGCCTGCCGCGGAGCCTTCGGCAGAGGCTATCCCTGACTCTGTCAGAGTAGAACCCTAAAGAATAAGTTACCCTTTTACACAGATGAGTTTCAGTCGCAAAGACTTGATTCTTTTACATAAATACAAGGACGACAACTATCGCAAAGCGCTCATAGAGCATGTGGTGAGCCTCGTAAAATACGAGGTCTTCCGCTCAGCCATGCGTGGCGAAACAGTTGTTCGCGTTTCTTGCACATGGGCAAATACAAAAGAAGAAGTGGAGGGTCTTATAAAAGAAGAAAGCGCAGTGAAAGAGCAAATACAAGCCACCTTCAAAGATTCCATTGTGGAGATCCAAACAGGTCCTGTAAGTCTTATTTTCTATACATTTTGGGAAATTGTTGTCAATGTAAACTGGGGCTAAAACGCTGGCGTGTATATTTTATAGGGATGCAGGCTATTGGCAAGGGGCTTGCCACAATGTTACTCGTTTACAGTGTCCACTACTCTGTGGCGAAACTGTATAATCGTTTCTGTGTGCCTGACACCGTCTACGGCTTCTTCCAAGGTGCAATCACAACGGGCAGTCCTATTTGCATGGGAGCAATGGATATTCTAAAAACCACGCAGACATCTTATGGTTCATTCATTATGCTCGGCACGAGCAGACTCTTTGTTGATATCATCAATCCCTTTAACACGCATCGCTCCGATAAACAAACAGCTACGGAAGACCCTAATGCGTCATGATCTTGTCGCTAGATAGAACTCCGCGCAACTCTCTACATGAATTTTTATGGCTTAGGCATAAGGCATAAAGATCCCCTATTTTACAGATGGCCAGCTCCTATGCAACGGTAGAGGGGGCCTTATATGAACTCGTATCCCGAGGAAAGAAGGACACCTTCTTCTTTGAAGAATCCAAGGACAGCCTCTACATCTTTGACAATACGTATGAGGCACAGGCCCCGCAGATGTCCGAGATACGCCGAATCCCTTCGCAGACATCTTGCGATTTCGGCCGAAACCTACAATTTGACTTTGACTTGGTCGGCGATATCATGCGCGACCCCACCCTCGTCATCAAACTCCCTTCCTGGCTTCCCTCTAACATAGAATCTACAAATCCACGCACAGAGGTCGCCGACTTATCCGGCGTTACATATGGATATACGAACGGCATCGCCTATTTTCTCTTTGAACAAATCCAGTTTTACCAGGACAATATTCTTCTTCAAGAATTTTCTGGCGACGCTCTCTGGGGCACCACGAGATCGGCAGGAACATTTGGAGATTCATTCCTGTCAAATACTTTAACAGGTGTCCATGATGGAACGACCCTTGATATTGCGAGAAATGCCACACCCGGCCAACTTCGCCTTGCCCTTCCCATCATAGGGTGCCAAAAGGACTCGGACCTCGGATTCCCCCAGCGCGCAGCCCTCAAACACAGCTATCGCTTGAAGTGCAAGGTCCGCCGTATAGAAGATCTAGTAGAATCTTCCGACGGCAGATACAAGCCCACCCCATGGGGAGCAAAGATGTTCCGGCAAATGAAGCAAGATGGTTCTTACACAGAGTTTCATACTCTCTTTCGCACAGAGATACCACCTCTAGATGTTCAGCTAGAGACGCGCCAAGTATATATACCCCGTGAATACCAAGATGCTCTTCAACAGACTCCTCAAAAGATCCCCTTCTTGCGTATGCGAGAAAACATCTTCACACAGAATCGCGTGGATTATGCAAATACCACCGCAGGCGGAGTAAGTATCATTAAACGACTCCTGGACGGACGTCATCCGGCAGAAAAGGTTACGTGGTTTTTTAGATCCAGGCAAGATATCAATGCGAATCGGCTGTGGAAACTCAACACTGGCACACAGACACAAAGTTATTATAGCTCAGCAAATTTCCAGATTGCGGGGCGTGACCGTGAATTACCGAGGAGCCCCTTGGTCTGGCGAGATGTAACGAATTATGCAAAAGAATCTATTGATACAGGTTATGAAATAGGAACAATGAACTGGGGACTTGGGTCCATTTCTCCTCAGCGTTTCCCTATTACAAGTGTTACAGGGGCAGTGAATTTTACTACGGCCGATAGACCCACCCTATACTTCAGTCTAAATGCAGTGCCTCCTGACCCCCTGGTCGGATCAGCCAATACAGAGTTACGCGTCATCGTGGAAGGCTGGGCAGAATTTGATACGGACGGGAAAGGCCGCGCCGAATTATTTATGGCCTAAGTTGCCTCCCAATAACCTAACAGAATGGACAACGGGTTTCAAAGACCCGGCGGAGACATTACAACTCTCCTGGATCTCACTCCGAGGGACGTCCAGGATAATGAATACACACCTCTATCCTCCGAAAAAACCTGGTGGGTGGCTGATAATCTGCGCAGAGTCCATCCATTCAGCCTCAGTGTCCAGCAATTTCCTGTGAGAGGTCCCACCGGCTTCGGCCAGCGATTCACCTTTGACTTAAATTCCCTATCTGTCGGCGATCTTCTTCTGGGCACCTTCCTACACTTGGAACTCGGCCACTGGCTAAGTGATACGGCCCTAGTGCAACTAGAATCGTCTGCAGTAACCTACCCATCTAGCGAAGACCCATGGTATTATGCAAATAGCCTGGGCACTTCTATTCTCCAGCGTGCCGAGCTAGAAATCGGCGACCAGACCATAGAAATCGTCGACGGCGATTTCCTCAATACGGCAAGTCTCTTATTCGCAGATATAAATACCCAATACGGCCCCGGCGTAGAAGCCCTCGGCAGATACCCACTATCCTCTTTAACACAGACTCCGAGTTATCGCCCCTTTCCCACAACCCGCAGATCTGTAGTAGTCCCCTTACCCTTTTTCTTTCAACGCACAAAGCTCCAAGAAGCTCTTCCCTTGCTCGCATGTAAAGAAGGTTCGGTCCGTATTCACGTCACCCTTCGTCCTTTTACAGAGTGTGTGCGTCGTCTAAAAGGTCGTAGAAGTTGTGCAACAGATGTCCCACTGAGCCAAAGCCTGAATATAAAGAATATATCTACAGGCACGGTAACACCCACGCAAACATCCCCTATTACTCCGTCATTCAAGAAGATTCAACTCATTACATATGGAGCTGTGACAGATGGTATTGTGCGCCAAAATATTATGAGAAGTCCCTTTGAAAACCTCGTGCGCAATGTGCAGGCCTTTGATTTCTCTGAACCTCTCAAATATTCTACCATGTCATCGGAAGATACGATACAAGTGCAACTCCCTCTAGAAGCTAATCATCCTATGGAAGAGATTATATGGTTCGTGCGACGCAAAGAAGTGGCTAATAACAATGAATGGACGAATTATTCTTCTGTTTTATCTGCCGAATATGATCCTATTTATAATGTCCCAGGGCCTATGTTAAAGAGTGCCACCATACAATTGAATGGAGTGGAGTTGGTAAAGCAAGAAGAGCAGTGGTTTCGCCAGCATATTGCTTATAGACATAAAGCAGGGGCGTCAGCCTATAATAGTTTTATATACGGCTATTCATTCTCGGAAACGCCAGGGAAACATCAACCGCGTGGAACGGCCAATGCTTCGCGCCTACAGACAGTGCGCCTGACCCTGGATATTAAACCGCCTGGGGGTGCATATGACAAGATGTGGGAGGTGAAGGTCTTTGTGATTACTTTGCAATGGCTCCGATTCCAGAACGGCCTGGGGAACAAGATGTTCAGCGATTAGGCATCTACCTGGTAAAATAAAAAATGAATTTCATTGTGGCGCATACAATATGCCTCACAATGCCTCCTATAGCTCATAAAGATCTCGTTGCTGGAGAAGTGTATACGAGAGTAAATAAAACTGGTGAAAGGAGTTATGAAATAACGAGGCCATTTGTCTATTCCTATGAACAAGGTGGCACAACAATATTGTGCTTTGAGTTTGTAGGAAGAAGTTTACATTTGCAATACAATGCAGATTATTACGACTTCTATCTTGTTTGAACACAGCCAGCTGATATTCCTCCTTATACTGCAAGAACGAGCTCAGCCCTTTGTATTTCTCAAGCGGAAGATATTGGTATCCTCAAGGAGAGTTACGATATCCTTCTGACAACTGATTTTGATTCTATAACATATGACCCCTTTGTGGATGGAGACAAGTGTGTGCAAATTATCCACCCTTGTGGAAACTTCTGTATACCAAATTCCTCTATGAAATGCTTTGTGTATCACGCGGAGGCACTAGATGCGTGGTTTCATCAAGGGAAGTATGAAGAGCCTAGAACCCGAATGAGACTTCAACAATCAGACTTGAAAAAGTTCATATACCGATCATAAAAGGCCAAAAGGCCAAAGGGCCAAGGGGCCAAGGGGCCAAGGGGCCAAAGGGCCAAGGGGCCAAAGGGCCAAGGACGCTTATAGTTTTTATACACCACGCATAAAGATGGCTTCGGCGGGCTTGTTGAAACTTCTACATTCGGGTATTCAGGACGATCGCCTCATTGCAGCCAAAGGTTCTCTGAAGATGGATGATTTCCAGCGCGTCTATGTAAAGGCCGGCCGTTTCACCACAGAATGGTATTCCGTGGAATTTGATAATACCCCGGCATTCGGTACAACTGCTCGGTGCACTATCCCGAGGAGAGGCCATCTTATTACACGCGCCTTTCTCATGGTCACACTCCCAGATATCGGCGCACGACAACTCATAGCAAAGCGAGAAGCCGACAGCAATTCCCGAGCATTTCTTGGCCCCACCTTCGGTTGGACGAATTCTCTTGGCAATGCCTTAGTAACAACTGCACAAGTCACCATTGGCGGTAATTCCATTGATGTCATTGACGGGCGTCTTATGGAAGTCCTAGACGAATTTAATACACCTCTTGAAAAGGTTACGACAGTGAATCGCATGATTGGGCGCTCTGACAAAGGATTTCAACCAGGCTGGGATTTGGAGACACCTCTTATCAAAGAACTCGCCATTCCCCTGCCCTTCTGGTTCCATCGCGGAGATCCTTCTGAGGCCCTTCCAATTGACGCCATTAGTCATGACAATGTGCAAATATCCATAACATTCAATAATCTTCAGAATCTTATCACAAGTTCTGTGCAGTGTATGAATGAGAATGGACAATATACTTATCCTGTCATATCAGGCAGTCCTTTTTTTGTCTATGACATCAACGGGATACCTATCTGCAGTTCCAATCCCTCCAATGCATCATCACCACCTGTAGCATCCACCGTTACAACGATGCAATTATCATTGGCGGGCGGTGTATGCAAAGGCGACTATGTGAATTTATCTGGTGCATTTCAATATACAAATACGAATGGGTCTGGATCGGGAGGAGCCTCTGGATCGGCGGCGTCAGGAGATCGTTCCTTAGATATCCAATCGGCAAATATATTGCTGGAATATGTATATTTAGACGGTCCCGAAGCGAATCGTATACGCCTTGGTGATCTTACATATCCTATAGTGCAACATTATGGATATAACGCAGAAACAAAAGGAAATTCCAGTTTAAGAATACCATTTCGCATACCGAATCCAACTAAGGACATGTATTTTTATGTGCATCGTAACGATGCTGAACTTTTGAATGCACCTTTCCTTGCCACACGGGACATGAACTCTCCTGCGAAAATAAATGGATATACCACAACAACTTCATGGACGAGTGCACAATTATCTGTGGGTTCCAATGCTTCTTTGCCCTTAAATGACACTGGTCTACTCTTTCAAACAAATGACACCATTGTTGTGAGTGACAGCACGAATCCATTACAATACTTTAAAGGTTATGTGAAATCTTACACTAAAGAAGGAAATATCTTGAACATCCATGTATCCAACATATACGGAACCAATACAACCTTTCTAACACCTCCTTACAAGGTTCAATACAGCCCAGATTCTCCTTGGTGGCCAGATGCACAAGGACTAGGCAAAAATAACTTTGAGCCTCTGATCCCTGCATATTCCGATGCAGATTCAGAACCGATTCGCGAGTTTTCTCTTACATATGAAGGCAAAATTGTCCGATATGCCACGGATGTGCCCGCCCTATTCCAGAGCATTCTTCCAGCCATGGAAAAAAGAAAAACGCCATGGCATAACAAATATTATTACCACATCCCCTTTGGCACCCAAGGCGAGGAATTCGGGGTGAGTAATCCCATGGGCCATGCAAATCTAGATAAGATAATGAATCTAGATCTCTTTCTAGAGTTCAAGCCAATGCGAGGTTCTCTGCGTTCCACAGATATCCCCTCTTACACAGTCTACACATGGTTTGAAACCTATAACATCTTAAGAGTCTATGGAGGTCGCGCAGGGCTCTTGTTTGGGTATTAAATTTACATAGTTATATATACTTCGCGCAATATACTCAGAGTATATTGTGTGATTTATAAGATCAGATATCCCCTCTAAAAGAACATCTTATCCACCCGGGTCATCACAAGGCAACCGTTGTCCTCCATTGTCCAGCGCATAGTCTTCGTCTCCGCATCACGAATCACTCCAGCAGTGCGATTCGGTATGATGACGTCGGTGATTTCTTTTGCAATATTCACATCCTTTCCATCAGCGTTCACAAAGGCCCAGTTCACCTCATTACTCACAGGACGATATTGGATAGAACCAGTATTCAGTCCTTGAACCCACCAAGAAGCATCAAGATTTTTTAAAATCACCTGATTTGCTTGATAAGGCACAAGAGAATTATCGGCTACAAGATTCTTCGCATCCACCGCCGTAACGGGAAGCCCTTTTACACTCTGGAAAGTAGCATCCGCTGTGCCCTTAGGCGATACACTTGCCTCATACTTCATGTCCATATACTTATAAAAATATAATTTATTTTGCCATTGGACGCCGGAAAAAACTCAGGCGATTCAAAGATTCATGGAAATCGTCCTTTTTCGCACGAGATGCTTCTGCCTTCTCAAGACACTCCTTGACTTTTTCTGCCCACATCGAGGCTGTTGTAGTATCTTCTTCAGGCGGAAATATAATAGTGTCACCGGTAGGCGTCTTTGGCTCTTCCCGAACTATGGGAGCCCGTTCTTCATAGACAACTGCCCCACTGAGGCCTTCCACAGAATCTTCTTCGCAATCATCTACAAATCGTGGACGTGTTGTTTGTTTATATACCATAGTCCTCTTAGCTTTGTAAAAGGGGCTGTTGAAAATATTGACATGTGATTCCGATTCTGGATTTGTCCACTTGCGCATCTCGGGGACCGCAGACTTAACAGGGATCTCCTCTTCGGAAGAAGATACTTCAAGCTCCGAATCAGACGACGAATCAACTTCCAGTGCTGCAAATCTATTTTTCTGTTGTGCAATATTATGTAAATCAGATGTTCTCGCTCCCTTTGACTTCGGCATATACTATATAAATATATTCATGCGCCTTAACCCTCTAAATTTGAATACACACAGGCCCTTTTACATCGGTCTCTCTAGCAGAAATGGTGAATCTCCTGGTGGTGGAATCTCCTGCCAAATGTAAGAAAATCGCCTCCTTCCTAGGCCAAGGCTGGATTGTCCTTGCCACCATGGGTCATATCCGGGCGCTAGAAGAGAGCTTGGATGCCATTGGAATAGAGCGCGATTTTGAGCCACGCTTCCGATTTCTGAAGGAAAAAGCGAAGGCGATGAAACCGATCATGGATGCTGCCGAGAAAGCTTCTGAGATATATCTGGCGGCTGATGACGACAGGGAGGGCGAGGCGATTGCTTATAGCGTGGCCTGTCTTCTCAAACGTGATCCAACTTCTCTCCCCCGTGCTGTCTTCCACGAAATCACGGAGACGGCTATTAAGGCCGCCGTGCAGAATCCGAGGCGCATTGATATGAATGTAGTATATGCCCAACAAGCGAGGTCTGTCCTAGATATGCTAGTGGGTTTCACGATTTCCCCCCTTCTCTGGAAGCATGTGGCGCGCTCACTGAGTGCAGGAAGATGCCAGACTCCTGCACTTCGCCTAGTGAGTGATCGCGAGAAGGAAATCAGCAACCATTCGTCCATGACGACATGGAAACTGGCCGGCGAGTTCAGCGCACCTATCTTCCCTTTTACATCATCAATGGAAGACGAGCTCGAAGATCAGGAATCTGCGCTGAACTACTTAGAAAACGTGCACGGCGACAAACGAGCCACCGTAAATACAATTATCCAAAGGCCATGGACCGCTAATCCTCCGAAGCCCCTTATTACGAGTAGTTTACAGCAAGAGGCAAGTTCCTTATACAAGATTAATCCTAAGGTAGCAATGAAAATTGCCCAAGAATTGTATGAGGCCGGCCACATTACTTATATGCGCACGGATCACGCGATTCTTAGTGAAGAGGCGATAAACGAGGCCCAGACACTGGTCTTAAAGGAGCACGGGACAGAGTATGTTGGACCTGCGAAACCTGTTGCGCCCAAGAAGAAAGCTGCAGCATCTTCGAAAAACACTGTTGCTAAGCAAGAAGCCCATGAAGCGATTCGTCCCACTCACTTTGAGCTGAAGGAGCTCTCTATGATGGAGGACTGGACAGCCAATCACAGGAAGATCTACGCCCTCATTCATCGTCGTGCCCTACAATCGGTTATGAGCCAGGCGCGCGGTCAGAATCGCACGGCTCACATAAGTATGGAAGCCGACGAGGCTAAATTCCCCTGGTCATCTTCATGGCGCATGACAGAGTTTGCAGGGTGGCAGATTCTTGGAAAACCTGCGCAACATGACGACGATGCGGAAGAGGAGTCAGAGGATGCTATAATTTGGAAAAAGGCCTTGGAACTTGCCGAGGGAACTCGTCTTACCTGGAAGACCCTGACAGCCAGCCCGAAGAGATCCAAGGCTGGCTCCCGGTTCACCGAAGCCACCTTGATTCGTGAACTAGAGCAACGTGGCATCGGTCGCCCATCCACGTTTGCTAGTCTCGTGGAGGTTCTCTTTGACAAACTCTATGTGGAGAAAAAGGACATTACCGGCACCACGATTCAGAACACCACGCTCTCCGTGAAGCCAGGGGAGTGGCCACCGCTAGCCACAACTACACAAATGACTCTGGGAGCCGAGAAGCAGAAACTTGTGCCCACGGCTCTAGGAGATTCCGTTGTGCAATTCTGCACGAAAGAATTTCCCCAGCTCTTCGCCTACGAATTCACCGCGAAGATGGAGGAGCGCTTAGACAATGTGTCAAAAGGCAGCGAGCAGTGGAAAGCGCTATGCCGTGATACGTGGGATTCTTATAAGGCTGACCACGATCGCCTTAGCTCTGGAGCATCTGTGCCATCTTCTTCCGAGAAGGTGAAGGATTTCGGCGCAGGGTTCAAGGCGGTCATGTCAAAGACAGGGCCACTTCTGGTGCAAGAATCTTCCGAGGCAGGATCCAAACCCACCTTTTACTCCTTTCCACCGAATGAGACGGTTCAAGGCATTACGGAAGAAGTGGCGCGCAAATGGATAAAGAAGCAGGCCGAAGATGCGAACATGGGCTTTTATAATGGCAAGCCTATTCTGAAAAAGAAGGGGCCGTATGGAATGTATTTACAGACAGGAGATTTTATGATTCCGTATGTGGATACTGACACGCTCGAGGCAATCCAGGAGAAGTTTCGGGCAAAAGCCGAGGCTACTTCTGCGAAATATGTCTTTGGGCCATATACATTTAGCCGTGGGCAGTATGGACCCTATATGTATAAACACGCTTTGAAGGCAAAGGTCTTCATAAGTGTGAAAGATACGATTGATCCGAAGACGCTTACGGCTGAGGAGGCTGACGCCATTTACAAGGCTGGAGTGGAGGCGAAGAAGGCTGGCGGCGGAAGCAGAGGCGGCAGAGGCGGTCGAGGTGGCTGGCGCGGAGGACGAGGGGGTCGTGGCGGGGCTCATTAAGAGTAGATGAGTATTCAGAACATCCAAGCAACTTGTCTAGATGGCAGACTCAACCTATCCTGGGTTCTCCTAGAAGATTGTGATGCCATAACCATACAAATGGCTCGTGACATACAATTCACAAATTATCCAAGAGTATTCATCGTTCCTAAATGCGCAGGGTGCACCTTAGACGTAGGAAAAGGCATCTGGTTTTTTCGCGTAGGTCATATGTGGAAGGGAAAGATAGATTGGATGCCCATTACACAGCCTATATTTATGCAAACAACCAAAGACCCCCAGATTCTACAGAAACCGCCCATGGCTGTTATACACACCCAGCCCATTACGGACGGAGTGCGTTTCCATACAAACTTAACAACCCCCTCTTACACAATTATAGAATACGGGCAAGATTCAAAATTCCAGGCAACTTCTACGAAAACACGATATTTCACAGATCCTTCTCGGGGTTATTTTGATTGCGAAGGCCTTGACCCACAATTTATCTATAGTATTCGTCTAGCTACTCCGGAAAAGCCGTTAATCCTTCCGAAAGATACTGTGCATATATTATCGGAGTGGATTGTCTTTCATGGAAAACGCGCCTTGAAGCCTACTAAACCTCATAATACGGAAGATCGTTCTCAAATCAAACGAGATGCAGTTTTGTTACGAGAAGCGAATGAGAGTAATAAACCCATGCGCTTTGCGAGTCATAGTGATTATACAAAGTATATCGCTGCAAAGGCGAGAAATACCGGAGAGATTTCTTAGACAATAGGTAGTTTGCCTGTATTATAAGAGAAGGGTGTGGCGCCATAGAAGGGTTTTCCACTATACATAAAAAGACTTCCGACGAAGACTGTAGGTTGCATATTATTGTGGTATTGGCTTCCGCCCGTATTAGTTGTTGTAAAATTATGTTGGTGACTAGGGTCTGATATTACAATATTCGCATATCCTACTCCTGTAGTTTGGTTAACATTATCATTATCTGCTACTTCGGTTGTTGTAAGGCTTACTGCAGGACTTACGGGGTTAGGTTGATTTTGATAACTGTGCGTGTGCCCTGAATCAGTTGCTGTAATCCCCGTCAAGGCATTGCTCGTAGTTCCTGTATGCCCGTGACTAGGCATCTCGGGTATAGTAAGCGTATGAGCCTCTTCTCCTACCACTTGACCAAGGAGGCGATTCGTCGGGCCGGTAGGGCCAGAGTATAGACCCGCGTTAGATCCGACAAAGCCAGGCACACAGCCTCTCGGGTCAGGAATATTGAAATTGTTTCCAGAACCACCGAAAGAATATCCAATGACATCAAAAAGGAACTGGAAATCTGTCTTAGATAGACTGCGTCCGTCACACTTCAACCATCCTAAGTGATCCAGATCCAGGACAGAAGTCTTCGTATCACCCGCCATCGGACGACTATGTGCGGACATTTGGAAGAAATCGCGATTTCTAGAAGCCATTTCTTTCTACTATCCCCAAATATAAAAACTCTACAATTAGAATGTCTAGATCTCCGTCGCCATCCAACAAATCAGTAGATCTGTCTGGAAATCCTAAACCTCCCAAGCCTAATAATGGTTGGACGAAGGAGCAAGAAGAGCTAATGGCAGGTTGGGCAGATATTGCAGCCTCGTATCGCTGGATGCACGATAAAGGCGAGAAGAAGATGGCGATTTCTAACATGTGGATTACGGTTCCTGTTATTATCTTATCTACTCTTACAGGATCTGCAAATTTCATGTTGGAGAGTATTGTCGGAAGCAATCAAGAGTCGCAGAAGTATGCGCAGATAGGTATTGGAAGTGTATCTATTTTTACAGGTATTCTCACAACTCTTGGCAACTTCTTCCGCTATGCGCAATCATCCGAATCAAATCGCGTAGCTTCTATTGCGTGGGGCAAGTTCCAGCGCCAAGTGGCCGTAGAACTCGCCCTACATCCGAAAGAGCGCATTGATTCCATGGATTTTTTGAAGATCTGTCGTTCCGACCTAGATCGTCTGATTGAGCAGTCGCCTCCTATACCGGATGACATTATCAAGGAGTTTGAGAAGGAGTTTGAGCATATCCAGGATTTCAAGCGCCCCGATATCGCACATGGCGTGGATCACACGAAAGTGTTCAATTCCAAGGATGAGCGTCTGAAGCAAGTGGCGACAGATGCCGCTATTTTCTTACAGCAAAAGCGCAAGGTGTGGCACGAGGCTATGATGCCTGATGTAGACAGGCGTCTCGAGAAGGCCGTCTCAGATTTATCAGGAACTATATTACATGCTATGCAGGAGCGAGTAGAAAGTTTAGAGAAACAGGTAATACAGCAACAGGAATCTCGCAAGGGTGTTCAACATCCGATGTCATTTAGCAGAAGCACACTTGTTGACAGAGGCAGGACCATGTCTAGGCGCTCTATAGATGAGCAGAAGAAATCGGTGTCATTCAATCCTCTGAAAGATCCTAATACTGCTGCTACGACAATTACTGATGTTGTTGTAGCGGTGAATGAGCCTGAGGAGGAGAAAAAGTAAATATTTTAACCTTGCATAAAATTATAAAGTATTGCAAGAATAGAAAATGACTATTAATACAATACTAGCCATTATAGGATTCCTTTTTCTCTTTTGGGTACATATAAATACGTTTTGGATTCCTAGAGGAGTAAGATATGGTGGATTCCCCAATCCTGTGGCAGTAGTAAGTGTTATCCAAACAATAATTCTAGGAGTATGTTTTGTGTATTCTCAAGATTATATGAATAAAGTCTAACGCCTTTGGCATTTGACGGTAAAGAGGCTCAATAAAAAATTGATTCGTGCCAGGCCCCATATGGCCTGTCCCGCTTACAATGTTCTGGAACCCGAACGCCCCTCAGCAGACCCGTATCTTCAACTGGCGCTCTATTCTGCAGGAGTGGAGCCAGTCGCTCGTGCCCACGCCATATATTGAGACTGTGCAGAAGAATCTGCAGGTTGCCACCGAGTATCCCCACAGCTATTCATTCCCCCTCACGCATTTCCTGACCTATCTGAATGAGGAGCAAGAGGGTATTGCGTGGCTGATCTATGAGATTTGCTCGACGCGCTGGATGTACGGGCATCTTCGCTCAGATTACCTGCGTGGCCTCGTGCTTCTGGTTGATGACCTGGATCAGGGGTTCCCTGCGTTCGTGGGTAGCCCTTACGATTCTACTACCATTCGTGAGTTCCTGGAGGCCAATCTGACTGCCGAGGAGCTCGATGCCGTGAACATGATGCCTCGGCTTGTGGCTCTTCCCCCAAGCATCCAGCGTGAGCGCTTTGAGGCTCGCCAGCGTCACCGCGCCTCTGCTTCTGTGGCTGCCACTGCGCAGGCGCAGCCCCTTCTCCCCATTACGCTTCGCTTCATTCGCGCTGGGCTTGATTCAAAGCACGACGATATTGTGAATATCTATCGCATGAACGACGATGCCTTCAAGATTACATTCCGCGACGGCGACGGTAAGCTCAAGACCCGTGCGCGCAACCTCACGCGCACGGAGGTGATGGAGTATCTGAGCAACACTCTGCGCCTCGTGGCGATTGATGAGGAGCCATTTGCGAATATGCAGATCCTCACTCCGAATATGCCTACCGTGGTGATTAACCCGAAGAACATGACTTCGCAGACTCGCGACCTGATTTACGACACGGTGGAGACGACGATGAACAACTGGCCGGTAAGCATCTAAGAAAAAATATATTTGTAGATTAGGCGCGCTGAATAATTTTTAGTTGGGCACGCGCTTGAATGAGTTCTTTATGGGCTGCCACGACTTCTTTCATTTTCATGTGTGCCGTGTTCTTTTGAAGGCTGATCTCCATGGCGGCGATCTGTTGCGTGAGGAGGGCAACCCTCGGATCTGCGAGATCTTCCTCTGCCTCCTCAGAATC
>Ga0315905_10002404_pt1 | contig 19707 bp, 20 predicted proteins | sample LakEriMetagenome_5_FD_203522 | JGI IMG/M metagenome (GOLD analysis project Ga0315905, IMG submission 203522) | Freshwater fungal communities from buoy surface, Lake Erie, Ohio, United States - Buoy 4 MA121 | ecosystem: Environmental > Aquatic > Freshwater > Lake | place: USA: Lake Erie, Ohio... | reverse complement strand
CCCGTTATGGAGTTACCGCCGCGCTGCGCGACGAGTGTCACCAAATGTAGGTTGAGCCGCCGCTCATTCAGGGTCCACTCTCCGCGGTGGCCGTCCGTGGACTTGAAACGCACGGCCGCAGCGAAGGCCGCGGGTGCGGCGTACCAGGCTCCACAGCGAAGGTTGGCCACGAGCGGGAAGCGAGCAAAGCCCCTTGCCTGTTACAAATTCTCAAAAGTCAGTGACCTAGTATGTTGACTATGTATGGCCCGTGCAGCTGGCTTTTGAGAATTATTACAACTTCCGCTATGAAGTCGGCGTCGTGGATGATGGAGTGGAGGCGATTGTAAAGCGTGTCATCAGCGCCAAACGCGCGGCGACGGTGGGCGTGCAGCGAAGCGGCATGCTCGTGGGCCTTGCGCGAGGCACCGTCGCGCCTCGCTATGCGCCAGCGGTCCCACTGCCGCGCAATCTGCGACCGCGAGAGCCGGAGCTCCGAGAAAGCGGCAAGAAGTTGCGGCTCCCGCGGGAGCTCGTCGCCCTTCTCGCCGCCGTAGCGCTCGTCGAAGTGCTGCCACAGCGAGGCGCAGTCATCCTTGCTGATGCTGCCATGCTGCTGGTCTGTCTCAGAACCCATTACTGAACCCACGATCTTTTTCTTTCTCAAAGACCCGGGCCGAACGGACGGCCAAGGTCAAAGAAGCGACGGACTCGCCAACGCTCGGAGCAGGAGGCGTGGTCGAGGGCGGCGCGATGCTCGAAGCGGGCGGCAGCACGCCAGCCACACCTGCCTCGGTGTCGTCGAGCTTCCGGGCGTGCGAGCAGATTCCCGAGGCGAACACGCCGCGTGGTGCGAGGCCGGAGAGTTGTAAGAATGGACGCGAGGCAGCACCTGCGCGGTCGCGCCGGCCATCGACGCGGGGGGGGGGGGCGGGGAAAATAATGCCGCCGTTCCTCGACTTTTTCCTGCGACGGTCGCACAGCAGCCTGGGGGCTGCGGGCAGCCGCTTCAGCGAGCACGGGGCAGCCGTCCAGTCGACGGTTCGCTCGATCTCGTCGTGCAGCTTCGGGCGTGCCAAGCGTCAGATTTGCGAGCACGATGTCAAAGAGAAGGCGGAGAGCATCCCGCAGGAGGTCATTCGCCACGACAAGGACCCACACGCCGTCGAGCTGCCAAAGCAAGCTGGTTCAATGAGCCGCGCCGAACGGTTCGGCCTCTTCCTTGGCGGAACGGCCACCACCGCTTCTCGACTGGCCGACAGCTCCGAACCGGGCCACTGGTCGCAGCGAAAGGAGCGGCAGCATGACAGGTGGAGCAAGAGGGTCCAGTACGGCCACCACTCGCCGCCCGGCTCTGCACACGAGCGCGATATGATCTTCCATCGGACGGCGTATGGCAATCAGACGATGCACGACTTCTTCGCGTAATCGAGCCGCCCCGTCCTCGCTCTTGCTGCACGCATCGATACGTGCCCCGTCTCCTGCTCTGACTCGCGCGTGCGCGTCCACACGCCAGGGGCAACACGACGTTTGGCACGGAAAAAAAGTGGTACCAGCGCAAGCCTGCAGACACAGGACCTGGACCCAGTGGGGTCCGGCCACCTTTGACAGGCATTAAGGGCGGGCGCTTCAATCGTCACCGCTCCCTCACGTTCATTGAAACGGCGCAGCGCCTGGGCAAAATGCTGCCGGGCCCGGGACTCTATAACCCGCAGGATGCAGGAATCTATGCGGTGCCCGGCGGCCGCTTCAATCTTTCCTGTCCCAAGACCCATTGGGAACTCATCGAGAGGGATGGTGCGACCTATCTTTCCCCCCCCTTTCCACAGTCGGCATAGAGAGCCACAGTAGCACCTGAACCACAAGCTACTCAGTGCCGAAGCCTCTCTTGCAAAAATAGTAACTGCCTGGTGTGGGCTATACCTGGCTGGCCGTGTCCGTATCCCGCGCGCATTGCGCGGCGCCTCTGCCGTGCTGACTTGCTGTTGATGCGGGATTTTGCAGCACGCTCAAAACCAAGCGGTGCCGATACCACCTGTAATACTCCATGGGGACAGAACAACAACCCATTCCTGCCAGGCGCTGGTGTCTTGCCACAGGGCGGCAGGTTGGTGGAGAGTGGCGCTGCCCATCTGGGAGATTGTTGTGTTGCTTTGTGCGGTCGTGTCGCGCAATCGACCCGTCAGAGACGCACTGTGCAAAGTTGACTGACTGCAGACGTTGCATGCAGAACCATCCACAAGGCAAGCCAGCCAGGCATCGAAAAGCTATACCCCCCGCGCGTGTATCTCATTCGAAAGCCGGAGATCGAAGCGCTCTACCAAACTCCCGGTCCAGGGGCGTACGACCCTGCATTCTGAACACTCAAACGGGGGAAGTTTCTTTTCCCCTGTGCTTCCCCCTTTCTCTTCCCCCCTCGCTTCACTGCCAGCAGTTAAAAAAGGATTGTTTCTTATTTGGCCCCATTGTCTCTTCTTGGCGCGCCTTTCATTAAACGGGGATCAGAGGGGGTGTCCTTACTCTCTCATTGAAGCCCCGAGGCCAGCCTGGTAAGGGGCGTGAGGCGGTCTGAGTGTAGATACACCCCAGGGACATCGGTAAATCCTGGCTCACCTATAGACCATTCGAGACGGTGTCCACGCCGGAGGCGCGGACACCTCATCTCCTATGGATGGAGGGATCTAGGCGACACGGGGGCAGGTTAGGTCCACTACCAGGCAAGTAGTGATTAGCAGAGCTTTTTTTTCGTGATGTAATCTATAAAAAAAAATCTTTTTGCGGCGAAGCAAAAGACAGCGCAATTTTCCCCTTTTTTTTGCTTCATAAGAGAGCTAAACCTATACTCCGCCCTTGTGTCCATTTCTCAAATCATAAATCAATCAAAACATATACACCCCCCTTGTGTCCATTTCTCAAATCATAAATCAATCAAAACCTTTAAGTCGGGATTGAGATTGTTTTTGCAATCATTGGCCAAAGATGACTCTCGTTCTCGCCCCTTGGGACTCGGGAAGAATTGCAAAACAAAAAACAAAACCCAGAAGATTGCGCTGATGTGAGAGGGTGCTCTCTCATGCTTGACCGACGCCCCGTACATCAGGAAGGTTGGTTCCTCCCGTCAGAGCAGCCTCGATCCGCATGAGAGTGAGTCCTGCAAGTTCGCAACACACAGCGGGCCAGCACGTAAGAGAAGGGTGATGAGACCTTCAGCCAACAAGAACGGCCTAAATACCGGGGAGTCAAGTTTGGACGCACACGCAGAGACTGGTGATGCACACAACAGGCAGACAAGGGAAAGAGCAGGGGATTAAAAACCCAGATTCTCGATTGCGCTCTTGTGCTCTGCACGCGTGGTCTCGAGTGCGTGCGCCAACGTCTCGACACTCTTTTCAACAGCAGCCACGGACGCTGTATTCGTATAACAGTAAGCATGTGGCTCAATCCAAGTGTGGAGCCAACGGCAGTGGTGCAGGTGGAGGGGATGGGGCATTTCAATAGCCCTCGCATAATTTACCTGCGATCGCGCGATACTCGGAGGCATCGTTGATGTCTTCAGCAGCAGCCTTGTCTATCTTTTCGTTGTACAGTGTCCTCATACAAACTTCCCTCGGCAACCAATCCACGCTCCGGTTCCCTCCTCGGCGGCAGCTTATCGATCCGGGCCACACCAATTCCTTTACGGTGCATTGTTGCAGGGTCAATTCTGCTTTGGGTGCGCGCCAAAGGTAAATAAGGTACTTGAAGTAATGCTCCGGATTATGATCTTTGTGCACATGCTTCTTGAAGTCTGTTCCCTCAATCATGTCCAGGTTTGTCTTTTGAAGGCTGCAGACGAAGCAGACGTTATTGAGGTCTTCTTCACTGGCTTCACGCGCTTCCCGCAGGCCTCCGAACCCGTCGATTATGATACCTGGATACGTAAGTACGACCGGAAAAACATAGTAAGTATGTGTGCATGTGTGCATGTGTGCATGTGTGCATGTAGCAATTTAGTACGTATGTTCAAGTATGCATGGATATTATCATGATACCAGTGATGATTGCCAAGAGGATATACAGAAACCAGACTTGAAAGGAGATGTCCCAGGCCATTTTGCCCAACAGGGCATCTCGACCGTCCACGCCCCTGAATGCATCCACAATATTGGTGGGAAAGCGGAAATTTTCGCCAGGCTGGGCCATTACATCTTTCAGTCCATCTCCCCGGATAGTTCTGAAAAGGAAGCTCACGAAGCACTGCCAGAGATGCAAGCAATAGTCAACACAGAGTACGTTAGTACATACTTTTAATGCACAATGAGCGTCCATCATCATCTACCGTACATTCTGCACCACACATGCCGAAAGGCAGAGAGTCATGCGCACCTGAAACATGTTGACACAAATGCCTTCTTCTAGAGTCGACTCTTCAGAATTGAAGGACAGTAATCCGATCACCATCCAGATGTACATACATAACAGTCCGAGCAAGATGGTCTCCCCCATTTTGCCTGCATTGAACCTAAACGCATCCAGTACAGTGGCAATGCCTCGCCAGAAGCAGATATCTGCCAAAAAATTTAATGCCGTCGTGAGGAGAGAACAAGGACACACACACACACACACACACACACACACACACACACACACACACGCATCCACAATGCGCTTCAGCGACATCTCCCACCGAAGAGCGAAAATGCGGTGGCAAGAGGCTCGTCGAAAACGACAGCGAGCACAGCAAAAAGGATGTAGAGCAATTCATACAGAGTGCGCTGACTCTGCAACGCCACGGAGACGCTATCAAACATGTTCCTTTTACATTCGCCTTGGGGAGATGCTTTGCTCTCCTCTTGCGTAGGAGGTTCCTCGTGACTGTTGCCACTTTTCGCTGGAGGCTGCTGAATGTCCAAGGGAAGGAGTGGAGGTAAATATTCCTCATAATTGGACTCTTCTTCCTTCTGCCCGTTATCGACATGCTGCTCTTTCTCTGCTGCTTCTTCCTCTTTATTTTTCAAGCCAAGGTGTACTACCAATGGCAGCTCCGCAATCACAAAGGACGCAAATCTTAGAGCGCAAGCGGCCAAATTTATCCAGCATATTACTCTGATAATCCATCGCATCGGCTCCTCCACCTCTTGAAAGAAATATATGTCTTGTGCAGTCAAATCGAATCCCGTGTCTAGGCCCAGGAGAGGATTATCTTTAATCAACGTATTAATCCCATCCGCGCCGCCTGGGTCCGTACCAATCCAATCCGCGCTGCCTGGATCGCCGCCGCCGCCTGAGTCGCCGCCGCCGCCTGAGCCGTCGTCTGAGTTCGATTTGCGGGCACCCCCGCGCCCCTGAGCGTTCAACTGGAGAGCCACGTACTCGTCTGTCGCCTTGTAGTTGCCCACGATGCACAACACGTGAATGCAGAAAGCGCAGCACAAACAAAAGCTTTTCACTGACGAAAACCAATTGACAGAAAAGGCCATGATTCCACTTCGGATTTGGGCATGCCGTTCAACTCTCTCTACCAAATTGGTCATTATGAAAAGCCACTGGTAGTTCTTCTTGTCAATGTCTTCTCGTTCCGTCTCATACATGTGTTTGAACAGATCGCCTTCGTCACCAATGTCCTGCGGAAGTGGAAAGTGGATTCCCTCAAGCATGCCGTGGCGCATCACTTCTACGTAGCCACAGCGACGTTGGAAGAAATTCCATGCTGGGGCAATTTGCCGGTCCAAAATGATAGGATTTAGCACAGCGCAGTCTTTGTCCCAAAAGATCAAGCTTCGCATCAAGATGCAGTAGGAAGTCCCCTCCATGAGCGTCAGCTTGGCAAGATCGGCAAAATCTTTGCTTTTTTTCCGCCGAGTGCATATTGTAAAACAATCATGCATGTGCTTAGCAATTTCCCACAAATTCAGAATTGAGAGCATCTGCTGGGCAAGCTCGTCGTCTTCTAGTCCGCCCGACAAGAAGGAATTCAGACACCCAATAATCTGTATCTTCAGTTCACACCTTCGTTTATCCCGAAGATAAATCCCGATCGCACCGGAAGCATCCGACTGGGGTTGAGGCTCAGCCGACTCATATCCCATGTGCGAGTTGATCCTGTCTGCCAAATCAAAGATGCCTGTGCTTGCCAGGGATTGCCGATTTGCACAATTATCCTGTTCGATTTTTCGAGGCAGCAAAGTCACATGACACAGAAGATCAGACAGAGACATCGAGGCATGGTGCCCAAAGCAACATCTTCTCTAGTTCACAGACAACAGCTTACGTGCCTCCAGCGCCGTCGTGAGCATGTGGAATCCCCGGATACAATTCTCTACAGTCTCTCTGGCATCCTTGTCATGTAGTCCACTTGAAATGGCAGCTTTGAGATCAGGTTCCAACGCAGAAATGTAGTAGTAGGTCTGAGGGATGAAATCAAATGAGACCCGACAGGAGGGCTGCATACGGAACAGATTCTGCATCTTTGTATTACGGATCATCATTCTCCTGAGTATGAGAAAAAAGAAACAATTTACAGACGGATGATCAGTGGCCAAGAAAAAAGTAATTTCGATTGTTGAAAGAACAAAACGAATACAGAAAGACAGGAGAAAGGCAGTCATTCGGCTGAGGTTGCGTATCTGTGGCAATCACGTCTATCAGCAAAAATACCTCATCATTTTAAAGACTCCAGCCATTTGCTCTTCGCTCTCACGACGTTTTTGATCTTCGTCATGTTCTGATTCGTGTAGGGTGGTGTCGATGCCAGCCTTCTTCAACTCTTCCATGGTCCTGGCCCGACGTTTCGATCGCCGTTTCGATTCTTTGATTTCAGTGATTGCGTCCTCGAACAGTTGGTGCAATTTTTCGAAGAAGAGACTCTTCGCCGAGAACTTGCCCCCGACGGTTCCTCCCGACGTAGCCAGTGCCGTGTGAAAGATTTCCTGAACTACATGGTTTCCGCCGTCCAATAAGGTGATAGCAAGCTTCAACGTCGCACTCACGACGGCTTGGTCAGGACACGGCAAGCATCTCAAGATTACATTTACGGCCCCCATGTTTGCTAACTTTGCCTGCAAAGCAGTAAATCTTGGCTGCATTTCCCTTGCATCGGTCGGAGACTGGTTCTCGAGAAATAATTTGTATTCTCTGTCCTGCTCTTCCTGATTCAGCTCAGCGGGATTAAGATACAAAATGGCGCGCAAAACACGAAGGCCTGCTTCGAGCAACTCGAAATCCTTTTGGCCCTTCGCGCGCAGGAGGTCAATAAGTGGGCGCAGCGCCCCACGATCGTCCTCAACAGACGTTGACCTCCCGAACATTGTTGCAATGTCTCTGACCTCGTCCTCTGAGTATTTCCCATCTAGGGAGGACACATTCAAAAAGCGCTCAAGATATGTGCGAAAGAGACCCCATCCTTTCAGAAACCTTTCTTTGCGCTCGGGAGGGTTCTTCCGCGTTTCCAAGGCTGGATTCACCGAAAGGCTAGTACCTCCGCTGATCCGTGACAGCATTTCGATGAGCGAAGTGGATATTTTTCTGGGACGGTGGGCGCTGGAGGCGTTGGCGTACAGAGGGAGGCCCTGGGCCATCTGATAAAGGTTGCGAGCAGAGTGCTCCAATTGTTTTTTCAGTTGCTCAAGGACATCAGGCAACTTTTTTTGAATCTCAACCTCCAGGTTCCCGCAAAGCACACTCGTATAAAGCACTTGAGTAATCTCAATACAGTATGCCGCGTACTCGACGTGCTGATTCATGTCCTCGCCTGCCTCATCGCCTTTACCAGAAATCTTATCAGCTTCGACGCGAGATTTTAAGCCATCCAATCGCTTTGATAACAGGTCAAAAACCCTGCAGATTTCCTTCATCAGACAGTTGTGCTGACCCGAAACAATCATTTCGTGTTCCCTTTGCACGCTTCCGCACTTCTCATAACATTCGTCAGAATTCAGGTAGGCTTCCAGCAGCAAATGAGCCCAGCCTTTCTTGACATGATGTATCGCGTCACAGTCTCTGATTGGCTCAGCTCCGCTTGGTGGTTTCTCAAGGTGTAAAAGGTTGTCAAGAATGTCGGAAAGTGGAATGACGGCACAGGTACTCACCTGAACAACTCGATTCTTACCCGCACAGCAGAGCGCCAGAATTCTCAGAGACGAAGCATGATAATGTGCAAGACTGAAGTCCGTCTCCTTATAATCTCGATCCTGCAATAACTGAAACCGGGTCTTACCGTACCTCGGATCGTCTCGTGGCAGGAAAGGCGAGTTGTTGTAGTCCAATGTAAAGTCCAATAATACTTCCTTATCCTGAATAAGTAGTTGAAAAATTTGTGCCTGGAAAGGCTTTACTGCAGGGACCACAACGCCGTTGACTTCGCAAAAAACTTCGAGAAAATTCAGCCAGCGGCTTCTCCTTCCATGAGTTTTGATTGCGGCTACCATGTCTTCACAGATGCTTTTTTGGACGTGCACCCAAAGATCAGTTCGATCCCGAAGTACCTCGGCGACGGTGGACACCACATTCAGCTTGTCAATGCCAACGAGAGATTTGAAAATGCCGAAAAGAGGAATGCACGCCTGTTGTGCTTTCGCAAATCCACGAACAAGTTCCTGCAAAACCTGGCATGCTCGCTGTACGAGATCTTTCAATTTGGTATCCTTTGCTATGTCCATTGCCTGCTTCCCGCCTTCCCGGCGAGATGAGTCGCGCTCAAGCTGTATGTTAACGACGAAATGATCAAGGATGACCTTGTGCAATCCCAGATTGAACATGTTTTTGCGGGTTTCCTCCCGTACGTCCTGCCCGTTCTCTTGCCCAAAGATCTCAACTACCCGATCTAGACAGCTCAATGCCTCTTCGTATGCTGCTGCGTTCGTTTGTGAGACCTGCGTGCGCAAATCATTCAGAACCATGATGATCGCTCTCGTTTCTTGAAACACTGCAGCAGCTTGATCAGACACAAGAAACTGGATTGAGTTGAAAGTATGGATACTCCTGGACCGTTGACACCTGTTTTGATCACAGACACCTTTTTGTATCAGCAAGCCAACATGGTACCAGCAATATGGATTCGGGCAGCAGCTCACAAAGGTGCGAAAACAAATACAGGTGAGCATTACACACAGATTCATATGCATACATGTTTCGCAGGATGAAAGGTATTGCTTTCTGGTTGATCTCTGCGTCCTTGCTCTGGCACAACTGCAGCATGGTCTGCACCCATGCATCATCCCAGCCGCCCGCGCAGTATGTGTCCGCATTGATGGTATCGCTCACAATTGATGTTCTGAACAGATCCTTCTCGAGATTTTGTATAGTAACGTCGTAGGGTTGAAATAGTGCTTGCAGCCTTTTTGAACCGTGATCTCCACTAGTGCTAGGGAAAGCCTCACGACTGCCCTGCATTAACGTTGTCCAATCTGAAGTTTTGTCCAGCTGCTTGAAGATCTTCTCATATGCATTTGTGACAATAGAGATCCTCTTATTTTGCCTGAATGAAAGAAGAGACCCTAAGAAATCAAGAATTTGGCTTCGAAGCTTGAGGAGGCCATTGCTTTCTTTGTTTTTACTCTGAGTGCTGGTCTTCGGATCCTTGAGCAGCTCAAAAGTGGCATCGAAGAGCACTTTGATCTTAGAATAGTCTGCAGCAGGATCGCTTGTTTCGGTATCAACCCAAAAGCCAAAGGCAATCATGTTCTGAGCCAAAGTCACAACGGACGACAGAAACTCAATCTGGTCGCTATTGAGACCCGAAACCTGGCCTTGTGCTTTTCGCAAAAGTATTGGCACACGGTCCATCAGCATGAAGAATTGGTCGGTGCATGCTGGGATGTCTACAGCCTCGATGAATTGATTATCTGTACTGTTGAGGAAGGATGGTGGACTCGGGTTTACTTTGACTTCCGACCAGATTCTCGTGAAGTGAACAATAGTCTTTGGCCTCTGCGGATATCTATCAACGTACAATTGCAGCATGAGCTTTGCATATTGCGCTCGAACCAAAGTCGGAAGGGTTTCTTCCTGCATGAAGTTGAGTATCTCATCATGGCCCAGAGCAAGTTTTGGATTTTGCAGGAGCATTTTCAGAGCCTTTTGGTTACGACCAAGGGTCAGCTGAGTGTAAAGTTCTAGACATTTCGTAAAATACTTGATGTCTTGTTGCGCCGGAGTTAAAGAAGAGTAATCAGCTGTCGCAATGCTTTGAAACTGTAAATCTGAAATGTCGTTGACACAATGCCAGACCATTTCCCCTTTTAATTTTGTGCTCAACATGGTTGAGCCCGGGCTTCCTGGCACATGGATGAATAGTTTGAGTTTTGATTTAGTTTGCTCAGAGCGGCAAATAGGAAGAAGATTGACTTTCGCCTGGAGCAGGCGCTCGCAAATGAGATCTTGATTGACTGATACGCCAAGGCCTTGGCAAGAGCTCAAAGAAGTCAACAGAACCATGAGCTGAGCTGCCCTCGCCTTTTCTAGCAGCCCAAAGATTTCCTGAATCAGGCCAGATTGGGGAACTTGTAGCAGTAGAGAGCGACGTCCCTTGAACATTTCAGACAAACACACAGCGACCTGCCCTCTTGCCAGCTTGCTGAGGAAACATCTGATGAGCTCAACGTACCTGCGATGAAGAGAGGTAAGGAGAGCAATGACACACGAAAAAGTCTTTCAGCTCTCAACCTCCACCCATGCAGCAGCGCGTACGCGTAAGCTAGTACAGCGCATGCAGACGATCTACGAGAGGCCAGGAGAGGCCGCGACGGTAGGAAGACATGGAGACGAGTTTACCCAAAGAGGATGCTGGAATTGACGTCATTTGATCTGACCAGTTGTTTCAGGAGCCGAAACATCAAATTCATGGTGCGTCGAAGGTCACCGAGGCGCTCATCTTTCATCACCCAGTTCGATGAAACACCTCTCCGAAATGGATCTTCCAGCAGATGTATCACCAAGGGAATGACGCCTAGCTCTCGCAGCACCTTCTGCGCATATGGGTTCGGAACCCCTTCCTTCACGAGAGGTTTGTCTTTAGTAGCAGGGTCATGATCAAAGGAGCAGCTGAGCACCATCATTCCCAAGGCTTCCATGATTTCATCGTTAGATTCCCGCACTGCCTTCAACACCCTTTGCGTGGGTTCTGGCAATTCGGATGGCCCTTTTGAGCTTTCCCCACTTGGAATCTGATCATGTGGAGTCTCGGGAATTTCTTGCAACTTGCTCTCCCAGATTTGCAATACACGCACGCTACGCCTCAGTCGAATGATAGGCGTAATGTCTCTGTCCGACAATTGGAGGACCACAATCGCGTGAGCCTCGGGTGGCATATCGCAGCGCAAAAACTGCGCTTTTTTGTGGCGCTTGCTCCGATAGTTTCCTCCCATACACAGGTATTTTCCGTCCTTACTTGTGATGAAAACAGGATGATCTGTTGAAATTGCTTCGGGACTAGCATTCCTGAAATGAGAAAATCCAAACAGAGTGCCCTCATCGCGTAAATCGCCCGTGCATGCGAGCTCATCTCCCTTGCATAGAAGATAAAGGTTGCTTGGGATATGCTTGATGCGGTACAATTTGCTGCCGTCTGCTACAACTCTTTCACCGGCCAAATAGATACACTCGCTTTCTATCTTCCAAATCCAGTGGATTTTTTTGCGAGAATTGCTGTCCACGCGTTGACTGGTATAGAAGCCAGGCGGAGGTGCTGTTTCAAAATAATAAGGATCCCATTTCGGAGCTGCATCTGCAGCGTCCCCATGTGTTCCAAATGGGTCGAATTCGAGAAACGCTTCCATTTGTTTGTGGTAAAAGCAAATCACATCATCACCTTTTAGCCACGAAGCACTCTTTTCCCTGGTTTTAAGCTCGCCACTCTGAAAGAGCATCACCCTGAAGCACGATTCATTCACACGCTCCATTTCTGCAGCATTCATCTCAGTAAGTCCTTTGATAACTGTACTGTGCAGCGCTAGTTTACGGTCGATCTCGGTGCGCTGCCTTTGTTCTTGCTGACTCACGTGCACATGGAATCTGGATCCGTCTATTGGCTTAACAAAGTACAAATCAATAAAGTCGCCGCTCGTCAAGGGACTGCCTTCGGCCAAAACTTTGATGGCAGGCAGAATTCGAAGGATTGACCGCTCACTGGCCTCATCAGCAAGCTCAATTTTCCGGCACGACGGTTCGGATTTAGAAGGCATTTTGTTGATGCCGAGCGTCAATCCAGTGGCTTCGTGCACCAGCATGATGTCACTTCCGTATCGAAGTTCTGATCCCAGCTGTCGCTGCAAGTCACTCTCGTTCCCTTGCTTCTCCTCCTCTTCCATCTTGAGCACTAAGAGCAGATTCTCGACTTCGGTTTTCGTCTCCGGTTTTGTCAATTTGTACTTGCGACAAAAATCCTCCGCGAGTTTCGAGAGATCATCAAGCTGATTTGGGACCGGAGGTCGTGGTACCTCGCTTTCGCTTCTCCCTTCATTCCACTTCCCTGCCTTTATAATCTTGCGCAGTTTCTTCCTCTCAATGAACTGACGAGGGGGCAGCATGCGCCACACACAGTCACGCAAATTAGGAGGCACAGCCACATCATCTTCAAGTACTTCAATCCAGGCCTGTCCATTTCGAGTACCGATGACTAGGGCATTAAGACCGTTCGGAATTATGGATATTGAGTCGCCATAGTGAAGCCTACGGAGGCTTGACTGGGGATCAAAACCAGTCAAAACCGCTGAGTTTGCATCAATGCGCATGCTTTCAATTGTTTTTTCCTTTTGTAAGGCCTTCATCCTTGAAGGGCCCTGGGGTACTTCACGTTCTGGCAGAGCTGACTGCCGGAGTGGAGCTCTCGGCCGTTGCTCATCCAGACTTCCTCTGCTCGCACCGTGAATGATAGTGCTCGTTGAAGCCATCGGCAATTGGGGAAGGGGAACAGGCGGAGGTGAAGCCTCTTGTCTGCCGTTTCCAATCCAGTCTCTGTTGACCACGGTATGTTAGTATGAGGTACCGAAGCAGGCAAATCATCGGGATCGTGCAGAAGCAACTCACAGTAGAGGCGATCCGGCCCACAAGGGTCCTTGAGCTCCATCCTCCTCTGCCAAACAAACGCGTCAGGTGGAGCGGCGGGACCGAGCAAGTCTCGCGTATCGCTCATAATCAGGCGCACATCCCTTCCAGTACTTTTGAGAGCCCGGCAGCGAAATGCTGCGGAAGTTCAGGGGAGAGCAAACAACGAGGTGTGATGGCTGACCAGGACGCGGCGAGGGCGATACATACGGATCGACAATGGGCATGGAATTTGCAGACGTTAGCTGCGCAGGCCCGTAGCCATTCGCGAAGTCCAAAGTAGCCCTGAAGGCAGCCGCTAACCCTGATTCTGTTTCGGAGCCACGGTAGGGCTCTGTGAAATACCAAGCAGGATCAGCCAGGTGCACAGCGCAACGTAGCAGTGGCATTGCAGAGCGACACAGCACGGGTGTGTTGGGTGCAAGGGAGGCAGGAGCGGCATCGAGCGACAAGGCACACATTGCGATCGGGAGAACATCGAGAGCGAGCACACACGCAGGCACAGAACCGCGAGCATGTCGTTGGGCGTGATCGTCATTCTGCCATCCCCGCACAGGTGCCTGCAGGTGAGACGCCAGCACCTCGATCGTGGCAAAGCCCAGCGGCTTTGAGGGCGATGATGCCCTTTCCTGGCGCGGCGGCGTCATGAGAAGGGCTGCCGACGGCTTGCCTTCTGGCAGCGGCTCCCATGCATCCCCACGCAAATCGACATACTGCGATCGAGACACGGCCCCGCCCGGCGGGGGCGCGCGCGGAGCGTCTCTCATCGAGTTCAGGAAGCCCAGGCTGCCGGAAACAGCGCCGCTGATGTCCTCTCGGGGTGCTTCTGACAGCTCGTCTGTATCGGGCGAGACGTGGACCCGCCCGCGAGGAGGATTTACAGCCAATTCTGGACTCGCCCTCATGGTCGCTTCACGCCGCCGTCGCAGACGTGTCGCCTCCAATCCTGAGCCCCGCAACCCCGCTCAACCTCGGAGGCGCGTGTCAACATACACTCCTGGATCGATCCGGGATCGGAAATGGACTTTGGTTTGTACCGTACAAAAAAAACAAAAGTTGACTGAATCGAGAGCTACCGGTACAAAAGTTGACTGAATCGAGAGCTTTCGCATCGTAGTGGAAAGTTGTAGTGAAAAAAAAAAGGCCCATCATTGAATCATGACGAGATTCGAGAGATAGCGCATGGGCCAAAACGAATCTACACCTGGCTCCTCCGAGTACAGCCTGACATACCCGCACGCAGGACCACGCGAAGACGGTGGGCATGCTTGCGAGGCGGCAGATGGGCAGGAGGACCTGGAGGGCGACAGGAGGAAGCGGCTGCAGGAGGAGCTGGATATGACGAAAGTGATGCTGTCAAGCCTGCACGACGAGGGTGGTGAAGTGCGAAGGGAGATTGAGCGAGAGAAGCTGCGGCAGCAAGAGCAGAGGAATCAGCGCGCAATTTACATATGCCAGCGCCAGACGGAATTGGAAGAACTGAAGCAGAGTTTGGAGATGGCGGCAGCTGCAAAGCAAGACCACAGGAAATCACAACGCGCAAGAGACGAGGAGAAGACCCGCGAAGAAAAGGGGAAGGCGCTCTATGAAAAGTTGCGTTTGGCGCTGGGCCAGCTCGAGATCGAGCACCAACGGGCTAGGGTGCGGGAGAGTCTTGAGGAGGAAGCTGAGCTGCAGCGCGAGCAAGAGAAGACAGCTAAAATTGCGCACGCACGCGTTCGCTGCAGCCAGCTAGAGGAGATGCTTCGAGAGGCGGACAGGAGGGCCAACGAGCGGGAGCGGGCGAGAAAGCTGGAGTTGCATTCGACACAGCAATCCGTGGCTGATGGGCACCCGCAGCGGACCTCCGCGAGACAAAGTGCCAGATTTGTCCACAATATCAACGACAGGGGACTCGGGGCTGAGAGAAAGAACAACCAGGAAGAAAGGTCTGAGACAAGTGGGGAGGCGGGAAAGAGCGGAGGCATGTCTATTCCGTCGCACTACCAGATTCGAATGAGCAAGACCCGGGGGAAACCATACTATCTGAACACGCTGACAGGGGCCTGCACCTGGGAGATACCGCGGGAGGGAGCCGAGGAGCCGAGGGACGATTCAGACGTAATTTTGTGGCATAGCAATCCTGCGCAGGGAGTTCTAGGCAGAAACGCCGAAAATCGACCGGCGCTGGGGCTCGCTGCGACGGAAAAGAGAGAGCGGCCGCTCCCTGAGGACGTCGGCGAGCCCCCCAGCGCTGCAGACGTTGCTCGCGTGCTGCAAATCTGGTTGGATGCACATTACGCGAACATGGCCAACACAGAGGTTGGTGACAAGCAAGGGAAGAATGAGTTGGTACTTTAGGGTAAGGATTGTAACCGATTCAAAAATATCGATAATATCTGGGATAACCAATATGGTGAAAGCTAGGCGCCAATACGATATCACTTCCCCGCCAACACGGCAATATATTGGTTAGAACCGATATATCACTTCATTATCAAACACAAAAAATGCCAAAATTGCATTTTTTGTGTTTGATAATGAAGATTTTTTGTGTGCATTTTTTGCATTTCTTTGTTCACTTTTGGAATTTTTTGTGTGCATTTTTTGCATGATTTGCTTTCTGGTGTAGATATATCAGATATCGCGATAATATCGGGTATAACCAATATGGTTAAAGCTATAATATCGGTAATCAACAATACTCCTCTAAACACTTATCCTATTACCAAATATACAGATTCTCTGAACCGTTACATCCCTCACTTTAGGGGAAAATGCGGCGGTGATGGTGCCAACGTTGGCGTCGGGGCCGGCGGTGGCGGAGGAGGAGAAGGAGGAGGCGCGTTGTGTTGTTCGTTGTTGTTTGTTGACACACACACTATGCACTGACTTTTGAGAATGTGTGTCAGGGCTTCATGCGCGGAGCCCCCCAAGGTGCAAACGACGGCCCGCCACCCGCTCCATGTCTCCAAGGTGATGAGGCCAGGGTCACAGCACAGGCTCTTGCCAACTACGAAGCTTTCCACGCCCTGCCGCCCGGCACAGCCACCGAAGATCAGGTCGCCAGGTCCTCGGCGGGGATACAGGGGTGGGCGACTGCACGAGCGGCGGATGTGGAAGAAGGCAACTCGGGGAGCAAGCTCAAAGGGCTCTTTGGACGCCTGTTTGCCAACAAAAACAAGATCAAAGAGGACCACGACCACGCGCAAGTGGATGCCCCTGCCGTGCAGGCGATGGAGGAGGCTGAAAACAGTCAGCTTCCAAAGCTGAAGCAGCTGGAGGAAGTGCTGGAAAAGCTAGAGACAGCGCAGGAAAAGGAGAAAACAGAGCGACTGGCGGCACATGGGAGCGCGCAGGAGGGCAAGGGCGGAGGACGAAGCCGGCCGAAGATTCCGCACGATGGAGCATTGTCTCCGAGGAAGGGGTATGTGGGCGGCGCGGGAGGTACGTCGAGGACGCCGAAGGGTGGAAGCAGGTCGCCGCGGAAGAGCGCAAGGAGGGGGCAGGTGGAGGGGAGTGTGAAGAAACATGATCTCAATGAGGACGAGGTCCACAGTAAGGAGAAGGGAACGTCACCACCAGAGTCACCACCACCAGAAGACGGCGCATTTCCAGACAAGACGGTTGACATGACGCCCTGGGGATCGCTGATCCAGGTATTCGACAGCCTACAGGCACGCGATATAGTGGATTCCAATCGGGGTAACATAGCTGAGACACAGCGGGGTAGAGCAAGGTCCAGAGGGCGCGAGGCAAACATCGGCCAAGTCGATAACAGCACAGATTCGACAAAAGCACCCCCAGCTTCGCTCCCCAGCCGTTCCAAGTCAGCTCAAGGGCGTGCTGTCTCGAAGGTGCAGTAAGTTGGTGTATTGATCATTCACGTGTCGCATATGCATGCATCCGTTCTGTGACGTCGATGTATGCACAGAACGTATCTCAACCGCGCACTCAGGAACCAAACAAAGAGATGACAAAGGAGCTTACTTGGGATGAACATCTGGAGTGGATTAAAGACTGGTGTGCATATGTTTGCATATGTTCATTCGTGCACATGTGCACGTGAGTGTGTCTCAAGACAAGGTCCATGAAGAAAGGCTGATGCACAGAGAAAGACATGTCAGCATGATGTCGGAACTGTTTCTATCATCTTTTTGCCGACCTAGTTCTAAACACAGAAGCGAATACGCACCGCACATTCACATGCACAAAAATCCACACCACCATTCAGGTGCCCGAAAGTGGACGCAGAAAGAATGAGGGTCTTATTTGAGATGCGCAAGGAACGTATCAACATCCTAGAGAAACTAAATACAAGTGCTTCCCGGCAACAGGTTTGCCATCTTGAACGTTGCACGACAAATGTCTCTTCACCCTGAGAAAAGCTCACTTTCCATCGTAATATATGCGAATTGGCGGATATGAATATGTCATGGAAGGAATTCGACTCGTCGCCGTCACAGTCGACAATCAATCCTGTATACATACTGAATTTGGCTCTAGAATACTTATTACCCAAATCCAAACGCAAGAGCATTCGGTGTGTGGTGTGCGTGTTGTGTGGGGGCATGTATTTGTATGTGTGCGTGTGTAAATGCGTGCGTGCATGCATCATTCATCTTGTTCAACATCTCAGCCATGATCATGCACCCTCCATGAAAATGTACTTTTCGGATTGCTTTGGATTGTCGCAGAAGTGCTTGAATGAGGTGGAGAAGGCGAGGAGCAAATTCCAAAACGCACCCAGAGGTGAGAGAAAGAGAGAAAGTCGAGATAGACGAACAGTTACACAGAGCAGACAAGAAGGACGGGCAGGGCAGGGGGGATGGCGCGAAGAGAGGGAGAAACACAGAAACACAGAGAAGAGAGGGTGGGTTGTGATATGTAGGGAGAAGGAGGCTGATGCAGAAGGACGCCTGAAGAGAGTGGATGCTGGGAATCGGCTACCTCTGACCAGGCGGATGATGTGCAGGATCAGCAGTGGCGGTACTTCTTTCAGCAGAATTCGAGGATAGGAAGCAGGTAGCTATGTAGGAAATCATATAGCCTTATAGTCAACAAGCTAGAGGTGCTCTGTGTTTGTTTTGACTTGAATGCATCTCTGTGTTAATGTGCGCATGTGTGCGCCGACATGTATGCGCGAGTGCGCATGTTTGTGTGCGTATCTGAGGGCATGTGCTGTATATGTGCGAGGGTATGCGCACAAGAAGTGGAGGCGCACAAAGTGCCTCCTTTCGTTTCTCTGGCGCCCGCTGCCTGGCCCTTGCTCTCGTCTCTTCGAACAGCAGGGGGATTATGAGCGCAGAAAGTCCGGGTCCCCAAGGCTTGCTTGAACTCTGAGCCCCGAGCAAAGAAACCATCGGAAACAACCAAAATTCGATCGTACAACAAACAAGTGTGTGCAGCAAACATGCTTCTAGGGACACTTGCTGTCTCTAGAGGGTTTGCAGCATGTCAATTCATGGGTCAGGGCACCTCATACGAAACCCGCGTTGTGAAAAAGCACAGTACCAAACGCTCTTCAAATACCATCCCCCGCTCTGTGTGGCAGGAGTTGGAGTTGGAGAACCAGAAGCGAGGTAAGTTGATATCACGCCTCCAAGAAATCTACGACGACTGCTCCTACATTGCGAAAAAAGAAAACCCAGATCGTTGAGGTTCAGCATTAGGATGTAGACATCCTTCCGCTAGCTGGCGTGTGGTGAGCACAGGCAGACAGAGAGCAAGAGAGTGGGGCATGGTGGGGAACGATGGGGGAAACTGGAGAGAGAAGGGAAAAGAGCCTGCATGCGTCCATAATCACAGGGCGCCGAGTTTGGTTTTTGGCGATATGAATGAGGAATATTATTTTGTATTATCATTGAATAAAACGTGTAATGGTCTACTCGTGGCAGTGATGAGGAGGCGCAGCGAGTGGCGGTCAGGAATGAACATCTCTCAACAGAGACCCCCTCTCTTGCTACCCGACTCTTAATGAGTCCACGGCCTGGTGCTTGCAGATTTGCCCTTAGCGGGCTCTCCTGTTCCTGTCTTCGCGCTGATTTTCTGCGCATGAGCCGGCTTTCTCTGGAGCCCTGCTTTACTTAGTTTTAGGAAATCGTCGACAGTTAAGTCCCTTAAAATTGGGTCGAGACCTTAAAATTGGGTCGAGACATGTACCTAGGACCCAGCAGAATTAGGACCAAATTGATTTTTTTCAATAAGCCGTCACAACAAGCCGCTTGGTGAGCAGGAGCGGGCGGTGCAACGGCAACGATACTTTCCTCAGGTGGCGTTGAGGGTCTTGGGTGTATTAGTAGCAAGCGCATCGTTGGTGGAGGGGCGCGCGCTACCATTCAATAGAGAATCTCTTTTGACACTAGTGTAGGTCTCTTTTGACACTAGTGTAGGTCTCTTTTGGAGTTGCGCGCGCTATCATTCAATAAAGAATGTCTAAGCCTGTGGTTGAGTATGCCTATTGATAACCACTACGCGTCCGTAATCCCCACACGGAATCGCTCCGCTCACGCTAGATGCCTGTGCGCCTGACTTTGCAGATTACAAGCTGCAGGATCTGCATGCCGGTGTCACGGTGGGCTGCGCGAACCCACGCATGTATCAGTTGAGATGGCGCTTTTAACAAGCGCCTCCCCAAAAGTAAAACCACACACACATCCTAGTGTTTACTACAGATGCAGTGCCGTTGGACACATATCCAACCTCCCCCCCCCCCCCGGGGCCGCCCCG
>Ga0315905_10002402_pt1 | contig 19715 bp, 22 predicted proteins | sample LakEriMetagenome_5_FD_203522 | JGI IMG/M metagenome (GOLD analysis project Ga0315905, IMG submission 203522) | Freshwater fungal communities from buoy surface, Lake Erie, Ohio, United States - Buoy 4 MA121 | ecosystem: Environmental > Aquatic > Freshwater > Lake | place: USA: Lake Erie, Ohio... | reverse complement strand
CTCTCCCTCCCTCCCCCTCCTTCCCTTCCCCCTCCCCTCCCTCCCTCCCTCCTTCCCTCCCCCCCTCCTTCCCTCCCTCCCTCCCTCCCCTCCCAACCTCCCTCTCAACCTTTCCCGCTCTCTCTCTTTGTTTCGCCCGCCTGCCCGCCCGCTCTCGCTCTCTCACTGTTGCGCGCGCTCTCTCGTTCTCTCGCTCTCTCACACTCTCTTCCTCTTCTCTCAGCGAGACAGACAGGCAAACAGACAGTGAGTGAGTGAGTGAGTGAGGCATCTATCAGGCATCAATCTGCGACATAATCTATGTGAGCCATCAATCTATGCTTGGCATCCATGCAGATATCTATACATATGAGGCATGTAACACAATCTACGTGAGCCATCAATCTATGTCAATGTCCCGCATCTACGCAGATATCATGTAAGCCATCTACTCCCCCACCCCCAACCACACACCTCCCCAAACACCTCCACCCGCTCAGGCTTTACAGAGGCCTCTGAGAACGATGGCACCGAAGAGGAAGAGGGCAGGGAGGGGGAGGAAGAGAACATGGTGGGGAAGAGCAGGGCAGCGGACACGGACAGCCCTCCTGTGACACACACACAAAGAACGAAAGACGCAGACACATCAAGCAACAGAGATAGCGGCGGATTTCTTGAAAACGGAAGCCGGACTGGAGCGAGGGGAGGAGGAGGAAGCAGGACGGGAGGAGGAGGAAGCGGGGGGGCAGGGGGCGGGGGAGGTGGCGGGGGGTTTACGGACAAGCTAGCCCTGCTGAAATCGTTGGCGTCCAACTCCTCCTCCGCCTCCGCGAAAAAGGCGACGCATGCTGAGGTGTGTGTGTTTGTATGTGTTTCGTATTTGGACAACGCATGTCGAGTGCCTTTGTCACACATACACACACATACGCGCGCGCTCACACACACACACACATCACAGCATTCGAAAGCAAGGCCGACGAAGCCAGCACAAGTGGACGCTGTGAAAGATAACAAAAAGATTCAAGAAGAGGAGGACGACTTTTTTTCAGCCATTGTCCCCTCACACGTGCCGGGGGGTGGAATAGGCGGAGGGGCAGGGGCCGGGGGGGGGGTAGTGACAGAGTCGATCTGGAGTAATATGTGGGTAGGAGGGTCGAAAGCGTCAGAGGAGACAGTACGCATGTCGTACAATCAAGGCAAAATCACCGCGCAGGATCTCTGCAAGTTTAAGGATTTTCCTGCGTCCGCTCCGACTGCACCGGCGCCGCCTCGGCCTTCGCCTTCTCTCGCCCCTCCTGCTGCAGCTCCCGTGCCAGCAGAGAAAAGATCGATTGAGTTCAAGTTAGCCAAGCTTCAGAAGAAGTCGCTCAAGGCCGCGGCGCGCGGCGAATCTGCAAAGGTCATTATGTACGCCAAGGAGACTGACCGCCTCCGTCTTCAGCTCGCGCAATTAAACCCCACGCCTACAGTGCAGCCGCCGCAAGAGAGCAAACAGGCTCTAGCCCCCCGAAATTCAGCCACTTCCTTTGGATCCAAGCTGTCCGTGTTCAAGGACATGTTGTCACGACCCATGTCGGTTACGCAGCTGTCAGATGCTGGGAGTGGCAAGACAGAGCAGGGCGGCATACCAGAGCCGAACATTTGCGGCGTTGGCCTGCGCGTGGCACAGCAGCGGAACAAGCATGTGGTTGTCGCTATTCTCCCCGGCAGCTCCTCCGACCAGTCTTCGATCAGAGTGGGAGACGTGCTCGTGAGCATCGATGATGTGCCTGTCGCAGGTGAATCGCTGCAATCGTTATCGAGTTTGCTGTCAGGCCCCATGGGCACAAGTGTGTCAGTCCAGACCTCCAGAAAGGGATCTAGGAAAGAGCCTGTGCGCCTAGAGCGCCGGGCAGTGGCTTCGCTGCTCAATACTTTGGCGTCCGACCTACACCCGCAGACATGGCAGCGAGAGACTCGGGAAGAGCCCAACCAGCCCAGCCCCAATGGTTCGACCCAAACTGCCGCACATCAACACTCGCTTCCTTCCGTGCCCGCAGCTCCGAGCACCCGCTGGCAGTCTGATGTGGCTGTGTGGGGGGTTGGAAAGGGGGGAGTTGTTGATCTCCCGCACATAAACGAAGAGGCAGTGCAAGGGGATGAGAGGGATCTGGAATGGGGGCACCGTGAGGAAGGAGGAGGGGGTGTATACTCTCCCTCACGTGCGCCGTTAGCTTATAGTGATGACGATGCAGTGATTTTGAGGGAATCCGGTGGGGAGGGGTGGGGGGGGGCATGGGCGATGGTCCCAGAAAGTAGGACACAAGCATACCAGGAAGCGCTGGCACTATCCCTCCTAGCTTCCATCAACACCGCTCGCCAGCACGGCACACTAGGGCTAGTGCCGTCCGGACTAGGAAAGAAAGCCGATGCAAACGCCGCCGCCAAAGTGGGCACTCTCCTCAAAGCCAAAGAGCGCGGCAAGGTAGATCTGTCGCGCCTGTACACTGGAGATGATTTGAATCAACTCGAGAACCTGCCAGCAAAAACAGCCAAACAGGTGGCATTGGAGAGGATCAGAGCAGCACTGCAGGAGATGGACCACACACACCTTCGTCGAGGTCGCCCCTCAGCGACTAAGAATGCGTGGTCCTTCGACTCTGATGCAGACAGCGACAGTGAACTCATGAATTCATCGGGGGAGGGAAGCAGAGCGGGCGGGCGGGGACGCAACCCACAGCAGCCACATGAGCCGTGGTGTGTCCAAATATGCTGTCGCAGCCTCGTTTCCGACTCGGCCCTTTGTTACCAAGACGTGATGACGTCGGTGCGTTGCCGCGCCCCTCCCACGATAAGATGTGCTGGCGTTGGTTGCTGTGTCCTTTACTGCGGGCTCATAGCCGCAGCTCTCATGTTCCTGGCGACGATGAACCCGGTTTGATTGGAAATCCGACGTTTGGGTGCATTACACTATTTGGGCCGGAATCGTCATCTATTCCAGGCTTTACAGTGAGCTCTCTCTCGCCTTCTTGTTCTCTGGCTCTCTCTCTCTCTCCCCCCTCTAGCCCCCGTCCCCCCTGTGCGTTCTGTAAATTCATAGTTCTAATGATGTTTATTTCTTAGAACAGTCTGAAGCGTGTGCAGAGGAGAGGGGTGCGCTCCACCTCGTTCATCGCGTTTGCTCCCTTCCTCTTGCTCCTCCGCCTCTCACACTCCTCAATCACAGCGGCCCAGACCCGAACCGTGCCTTTTTGTGCGGAGCACCAGTCCGTGTGAGGGCTGTGAGGACCCCAAATCTACCGGACAGACGATTGGCGGGCGTCATTTTCCGCGGCAAAAGGCTCGCCACGCCTCCCACGGTCACGCGGGTGACATCCTCATGCGCATCTGCCTCCACGTGCGGACTTCGCTCTTGCATTTCACCGCGGCTCTGGCCAGCGGCAGTCGTCGTGCCTTGGGCTTGCACTGGCGTACCCAAGAGCCGAAGCATCCTCGCCACTGACTTGCGGCTGTGCGAGGTCTCGGTGCTACATTTGTCTGTGCCCTTGGATGTCCCAGCAAGATGCTCACTCTCCACGTCGTTGACCGAGACATGCGTAATTCCCTTGCCCAGCGTCGCGCGAGCACACAACTCTATCGCGGGACGCACGCTGCGAGCTGCGTCCGCCGCCCTTGCAAAAGCAGCATGCGCGGAAGCCCTCGCTGTGGGCACAGGATGCGGGGAACGCTCGTCCTCGTCCTCATTCCGCCTCAAGAGCAAGCACTCGCAAGCGTCGGCGCGAGGCGCTGCGCCTGACACTTGCACGCTGCAGCTCCAGTACAGAACTGCACCTTGTGGAAGCGCAGACACTGCAACAACGCAACCATTAGTGAATTGTGTGGCATGATCAGCGCAGATCACGCACGTGGGAGAGCGGGGCGTTGCTCACCGCTCTCAGCGACAGCAGCGCATGCAGCGTGCTCCATGTCCAGCATGAGCACGCACATCAACTGGGACAGGCCCTTGGGCACCGCTGCAGACGCCTTCTGCGGCATGTCGCGTCTGACTGCTGAAGACCTGCCTAGCGACCGGATGCTGGCCGCGGAAAGCTTGCTGCTGCCGGACAGGTCGAGACACACAAGAGCCGTGAGACGCCGCAGCGCATTCACGCCCTCATCCGTGACTGCCGACCCTGTCAACGACAGCACGACCAACGAGCGGCTGTAGGCGAGCGCGGAAACGCCCGCGTCAGAGACGCGCGCGTTTGCCCGACGAGGGCACGCCAATGTTGCTGCAGTGAGCGCCGGGAGTTTGGCGACTGCGGATAAGAGTTCGTCGCAGACGGCCGCGCCCTCAATGCTCAGGGACACGAGCGCCGCCGGAGACAGGTTGCGCAGCACACGCAAATTGAGCGGGTGCAGCTGCACGGCGCGGATCGCCAGCGGCCGGGTGCCCACAGACGTGAGGTTCCAGGGTGCAGTCTCAACGAGCTGCGACAGTGCCTCCAGCCAGAAGGCTAGCTCGCCCGCGCGCACGTGCCCTGCTCCGCCCCGCAGCTCGAGGTCGAAGGCGTACGAGAGGGTATCTAGAATGCGCGCGCGCAGCGTGTGCGGCAGCGCGCCGCGCGCGCTGCGCCAAGCACGCAGCTGCCACAGAGACGGCGCAGACGATTAAAACAGGAGCCGCCAGCGCCTCACCTCCCAGGTGCGGCGATGCGCGCTGCGAATTGGCATGTGCGCACACTGTGCTGCAGAATTGCATGCAAACGCGTGCGCTGGGTCTCGCTCGACCACACAGAGGACCTGCAGCAGTTGCATCACGTCCCGATTGGCGAGAAGCGATTGTGCCGTCGCCGTAACGGCAAGGTCCTCGAGCGATCTCATGCTTGCCCCCTTCTTGCCGCCTATGTGCCCTTCTGATTCTCTTCACTGTATTATCTCGAATTAGCCACGAACTGCAGAGAATCAATGGTTGAAGGCGAGCCTCTCTGCAACAGACAGCGGCGGGGGGCAGCGATGAGGTGGGCGGTCGGGCTGGCCGCGGCGTTGTGCAGAGCGGGTCTCTGCGGCGCTGCCGCTGCCTGCGCGACCAGCGTCGCAGGTTCCATCGGTCCTCCTCGGCCCTGGGAACTCGGAGCGTTTGTTGCAGGCGTTGACGCCTCGGCGACTCGTGCCAAGTGGGAGCGTACCCCCTTGGGGGTGATGAGAGCCGGCGTGTACACGGCCTTGGTCGCAGATGCCGCGCTGCGGCGGGCCCCGCGTCCCGTCCGCCAGCGTACGCGCTTTTTCGGCGCCCTGCAGATGCGGCAGTCCGGCACATCTCCCGGCTCTCCTGCTCGGATGTTCGGCAGGGCCGCCGCGCATGCGCTCTTGGCGCTTGTCCTGGCCGCCGTACCGCCTGCCGCGCCCATCGTTGGTCAAGCATCCGCCTCCAGCGAGCCTGCGGACCTCGCAAAAGTGCTTAGCACGACCATCAGCAGCGCGTCGACGGTCAAGGAAGAACTCGAAGAGCTCACGTCGCGGATTGAAAAGATTGAGCAGCAGCGGGCGGAGCAGGGGCCCAGCAAGGAGGAGCACTCTGATGACGAGTTCCAGAGCCTCATAAAGAAGATGAAAAGCAAGAATCTCGACACGCGCAAGGTCCAAATGGTGACCGGGTCTCACCGCGCGCCGCGCGCTGAGTACTCTGGGCAGGGCAAATACCGTTCCGCACTCAGGGACGCCGGCTTTAGCTTGCGCGAGGCGAATCGCCTTCTCATTCTAGAGGCGTGGGACATCGTTCACCGTGGCTCCTATGGCTACCCTGGTTGGTTTGACCCCAACGGTGGGTTCTACGTTGACCCCGAAAGCTTCTACTTCGAGGACCGCAAAGAAATCATCCGCGGCATTTCCGAGAGTGACCTTGCATCGCCCGCCGTAGCGCACGACGTCATCCGCCGCATGGTAGCCGATTTGCAAGATCCCTACTCGCGCTTCTCCGAGTCTTCAGAGCTCACAATCAACGCCGACGACCACGCAAGACCGCCTGCGGAGCGTGTCCCACACGCTCCGCAGACAGAACCTTTGCGCCGGGTGCTCGACGGCACCACCGGGAAACGGCTAGTAGGAGTGGGGCTACAGCTCGCAGACCCGCTTGATGGCGAAGAGGATCTGGTTGTCGTGGCACCGATTCCCAACTCGCCCGCGGAGGCTGCCGGCATCCAGCCTCTGGACCGCATTCTCGCCATCGACGATCTGGATGTGCGCGAGTACAGGCTGACGACGGGGGAGGCGACGAATCTGCTTCGGGGCTGGGAGGACACGGAGGTGCGTCTCTTGGTGCAGCACGCACGCCGCGGAGATGGCTCCATTCCTCTGGGCTATGATGCCATGGGCGATCGCCTGCCTCGCCAGCGACCGTTCGCGGATGACGGGGAGGATCAGGGGGGCCGGGGGAGGGGGCAGGGGCAAGGCCAGACGGTGGAGTGGGGTAAGGTGGAGGAGGTATCTTTGAAACGCAAGAAGCTCAACATGCCACCGGTGCTGTCTAGTGTGCTCGATGCCGAGGGGGGGTGGAAGATGGGGTACCTGCGAATCAACTATTTCAGCCGCGCTGGCACGGATGCATTAGCGCAGGCTGTTGCTGAGATGGAGGCTCAGGGCGTGAGCGGCTACATTATTGACGTCCGGAATTGTCTCGGGGGGTTGCTGAAGGAGGCGCTGGTGACTTCGTCCATGTTTCAAGAGGAGGTCCCGGGTGTGGAGGACAATGATGGGGCGTCCAATATTGTGATTGCTACGCCAGCCTCCCAACAGTGCCGCGTCAGTACCGGTTGTGTCTCCTCGTTTGGGGGGGAGGCGACGGGAGAGAGTGGGAAGGGTGGGAGGTTGAAGGGCCCGAAGAGCTTGACACTGTTGAATATCATGGATGCGTCTGGGCTGGTGCGGGCTGAGACCTTGAGTGATCAGCGGGATCTCGACAGGTGGCCGGCGTCAGGAGGGTATCCCATCGCGTCTCCTGTGCCGCGGGGCAAGCCCATCCAAGTTCTCACGAACAGAGGCTCGGCGTCGGCGGCAGAGGTATTGGTTATGTCTTTAGCGGGCAACGGTCGCGCGCACATCATCGGTGAGCGCACATTTGGCAAGGCCCTCATCCAGCACCCATATAGGCTTGCGGACGGATCCATCCTCACGCTGACCGTGGCAGAGTATCTGTCGTCTGGACTGCAACATCTCGGGAAAGGGCTGCTCCCTCAGTCGGCGTGCACGTCATCGCCGCAGCCGCCTTCGCAGCCCGCCTCAGCCCCAGACTCATGCATTTTGGCGGCGGAGACGAGCATTTCGACGACGCTAGCAAGGTGGGCGAAGGCAGGCGAGGCGCGCGGCTATGTAGCGTCTCTAGCCGCGGGAGAAGATGCCACTGGCAATGGACTCATCGGAGGCAAACGGAGCAAGGGGGGGTTGGGGAGCAACGGGGGCAAGGGAGATAGGAGAAGCCAGAGTATCGCAGAGAGAGAAAAGGCCTCGAACCCGAACGCGCTGCTTGGTGACGCGTCCTCTTCTAGGAGCGGTTCTGGCGGCGTGAGAAGGCGTGCGCGGGTAAGACATTCTGTGCCTTGGCATCTTGTGCATGGCTGTTTGGAATTGTCCTGTATTTCGCTGCCTGTGGAGGGGTGTTGGATGACAAGAGTAGACTTGGAATTGCTCTGCTTTTTGCTGCATTTGCGTTGCCCTGCTGCAGCACTCTGAAATGTGCACATAGAGCGAGAGAACAAGAGAGAGAGAGGAGAGAGAGGAGACAGAGAGAGCGAATAAGAGATCGAGATGAGCCAGGGATGCATGCAGTGCAACGCTGTGCTGCAAGTGCCGGTCAACACGAGCACCCGAAACCAAACAATGTCACAACCGCCTGCGTGCACACTCCCACATGCACTCACATTCATACGCACTCAAGCTCGTGCACCGACTTGCTCGCGTACAGATGGGATCCATGGGCTCGAGCAGTGTGCTTCGAGTACCGCCCGCAAATGCTCTGTCGCCGGCCAGTCTGCCTCCCCCGCCGCCATCCCCATCCTCAAGCAGCGAACAGGCTGAAGACAACCAGCAGTAGGGCGTGCGCTTGGAGAAGAGGAGGAGGCACGGAGGAATGCACAGGGACAAAAAGAGTGGCCCCATTTGCATAGGAGATCGAAATGAGGTTAACAAGGGGGTCACAACGGCGGAGAAGATAGAGGGGTTTTAGGGTTTAGGGTTTAGGATTTAGGGTTTAGGGTTTAGGGATAGAGGGGGTTTGTTAATATTGTGCCATGTTGTGCTAAGTGTCCGCAAGTACAATTTGCGATGAATGACATGTAGCAGGACATCTCTCTGTAAATACAAAAACGGGTCAACGCCACCCGGAAGCTAATTCTGATGCGTCACAAAGCACTCAGCGTGTTCATCCGTCCGTCGAGCGCGCCTTCCTCTCGCACTGGGCGGTCTTCCCAAACCGAAAACAATCTGGCGGACTTTAATTGTATACAACACGTCTATTTCTTCTTCTTCTCGCCGCCCTTGGCTGCCCCGCCCTTCTTCTTGCCCTTGCCCTTGACCGCCGAGGCTGCCAAGTGCTGCTCCAGCGCTCCAGCGAGAAATGGCTTGAGGATTTCGTTCCTCTCCGCCACAGACACTGGCGGCATCTCTGCATTCGGTGCCTGCATGAATCATGATCACATTTGTAGGGCATTGTCATTATAATGAAATCGATGCACATTTAGCGTTGTGTAGACAGACGGAAACGGGTGAAGGGAGAAGAAGAACGGGCGAGGCGATCAAGAGAGGGGAAGGGAAAGGGAACCAAAACAATTCATACACACATAACTAGGCTATGACGCAGTGATTTTGTGTCAATAGCCAGTGGAGTAGGAAGACCGGCATGCGCTTCGCGAAGTTGATAGGAGCAGCAGGCGCAGGAAGGATGGAAGCTATCATGATTGCCATGCTGTCAATCTGCTGTGCCGTAACACCCGTGTTGAGAGGCGACTTCAAAACTGTAAGCTCATGGTGCATCGCTCGCTCGTTGCCCAGTTCGTGACGTGCCTGAGAAGGGAGAAAATAAAGCAGGGACAGGCGGAGGACGAGATGGAAGAAAGCACAAGACGAGTTGAAAAGGTCAAAAATGCGACAGTGCTGTTAAAGAAAAGCACACTGTTTTAGCCTTTTCTGTGGGCAGGCGTGCACTATCGGCTGACCTTTTGCTCGCGAATGATGGTCTTGAGCCAGGACCGTATTTCAAACGTTTGTGCCCTGTCAACTATCTTTGTTAGACATGGTCTGACATTCTCAATACAACCGTTTTCATATTTTCTGTATGAGCGCCACGAGCAGCATGGTGCGTGCGCACGAACACCAGAGATGCGCACACAGCGAGCGCAAGCTTGGGCACATGAGAATTGTGGTGAGGGTACCAAATGTGCAGTTTGGGGATGTTGCGCTTAGTTGCCTCCGAGTACTCATTGCACGTATGCTCGCTCTCATTATACTTGGGCGACAGAAAGCACACAATCATGGCAGCAGATTCAAGCCCCGCGATGCCGTTGGCGCCTGACTCGTACAGGTCCATCCACACGGGAAAGCCTCGGATTTTGAGGTCGTTGTACACCGGCTTCACCCACTCGCACAAGTCAGGGGTGAAGGACAGGACGACGTTGGTTTTGTCATAGATGTTGGGTCTTCGGGCGTTGCCCCATAAGCAGATGTTTGGGCGTTGCGATTGCGCACGTACTAGGTGTTCCTTTGTCAAGTCCACAACCTGAAACAAAAGACGGTCAAAGCGTGCCGTGCATGCGGTCGTACGTGCGTGCATGCATATGAATGGTCTGCATGCACAATCATGTTTGCATTCCATGCAAGGCTGGATGTACCTTTTGCCCGTTCGCTAACACAAAGCGCGCTTCGGAAAGGTCTCTGCTATAGCAATGCGATTGTACGATAGTTCGCACGTCTGCGAGCGATTGACTGCTTGTGGATATTGAGATCGTACATTTGTGTGTCCAAGCTCCCAACTGTACGTGGACAACAAGCTCTGGGCAAGCAAAAATTGTGGTGAGGTTTACAGCAGCTGCCAGGCTTGTCAATGTCACAGTGTCAGGTAACGGCCATCTTACCTGGTAATTCGGCGACATGGAGAAACAAATAACAAGAAATTTCTAGGATACCAGCAAACGACGCCCGTGTCAAAATAGGAGGATATGCAAAAATCTTGTCCTTGGCTGGGCCAACCCACACTTTTCGAAATCGACCTCCTGGCCCTGGCATTTCTGGCACTTCTAGCAATCGTGGTTCTTCTGCATGCTTCTTTGCTGTGATTACTGAGATGTGGGTTGTCATATGAGCCTCCTGGAATCCAAGGTCGGGCACCATTTGTGCACCAAACACAATGGTCAAGTCCTTTCCTTCCCACACGGGCAAGTCCTTGTATGGCTGCTTTTGAGTGGCGCTTTCGGCTGCCGGCTTCGCCGGAGCATGCGCCTCCACCAGCTTGTTCTCTTCCTCTGATCCCTTCTTGTCCTCGTCCGTAGACGGGGGGGCATCAGAAGACGCACCTGGCAGTTTTGGCTCTTCAGAAATCTTTTCACCCCATGGAAGACAAGCGGTTCGAGTGTTCTTGACGTCAACTTTTGCTTCTTGGATGCGATCAAGGTATGGCTGCTGTGCTTCTGTATCAAGGGGTGTGCCCAATGCCTCGGCTTGTTCCTTCGCTGTGTTGAAGTCTTTGACCATTTGTTCTAATGCTGCTTTTTTCTCCTCGATGATTTCCATCCTGTGCCCTGGAACAACTAACACCTCAAACTCGATTGAGTCCATTGGCTCAGCATGCGCATTCGTCTTGGACGTTTGACTTTCTTCAGTCAGTCCTGTCATTAGGTTGTAGTTGTTGCTGGCAAGCAGAAAGGTATCCTGGAAGCTGCGTGCTTCTTCTGACCGAACTGTGCCCGCGACGCGGTTTGCTTCAAAGCTCACCGCCAGTCGGGCCTTTCTGCGTACGTAAACGGGACCGTCTTTCCCTGGCGGACGATCGAGGGATGTCCGCGTCCACAGGCTAGCTTCTCCTTCGATCCAGTCAAACCCCACAGCGTTGAAGGTTTGGCCCGCCACTTGCGACGGAATGCTGTAACTTGTGACCGCATAGTCGATCCCATCATTAATGTCTGAGCACACATAAAAAGTACCTAGCCTCGTGATCCACACGGTTGCATAACCAGTTGCGATGTTGAAGGTGGCATTGTGCGTCACCTTTTCAAACATGGCAGCCCCAGTGGGCTGTTCCTCTTCTTCTCCAACAACGTCCCCCTGCATCGGCTCCTGACACGCTGCTATGAACATGCTTTTGTCGCCACGGATGTCGGCGGCAAAGTGCGGGATCTTGAGCAAGCAGGGCTTGCCCAGCACCAAGTTTGCCGGGGACAGCTCCACCTGCCGAGACACAACCAGAACCGTAGTCACGGCCCAGCAGCATACACTGGACCCCTGCGCAATCCAGGCGCCTCTTGACACTGCCTGCGCTTACCCGGTTGCTGACGATGCGACCGTCGAGACGCCATGCCTCGATGGGCCGCGCCTGGCCGTCAAAGTTTGTCACATGCATCCGGATGACCGTGGTCTCCTGGAGCCCGTTCTCGGGCACCTGCCGGCCGCGTCGAGCGGACGCGCGGGGCGGGGGCGCGGCACGGCGGGTCAGCCCGCAAGGCCCGTGTAGATGCGCAGTCGCGGCTGCGCGCAGGGTTTGTTACGTGGCGGGAAGGGGAAGCACCACAAGCTCGTAGGAGCGGCCCATGCGGGTGGCCCCCACCTTGCCGCCTTTGGCCGGGTCAATCTGGGTCTCCACAAAGATCGGCCCATACTGCACGCGCCACAAGGCAGCCTATCGTCAGCACTAATTCACTCGCAGGCCCGGGCGCACACCGTTCGGGGGCTTACCGCGCCCCGCACCGGCCAGGCGGGCACAGCAGGCTGTCCCACATACCTGTGGCCCTTCGTCCTCCTTCTTGCCCTTCTTCCCCTTCTTGCCCTTCTTGCCCTTCTTGCCCCCCTTCTTCGGCATCGCCACTCCAAACTCAAACGGCTGGACTCAAAACGTTTGTTCCTCAGAAGTCAAAGGAACAATTTGCCTTTGAGCCGTTCCCGCATACCCGTTTGAGCCGTTCCCGCATACCCGTAGGTTTGCGGGAATCCGATCAGGGAATCGGAAATGGACTTTTGTACCGGTGCAAACCAAAGTCCATTTCCGGTTTCCGGAATCTCCAGAATCGGATTCCGAAAACCCGAAAACCCATCAAAGGACGAGCTTAAAGAGTTTTAAGGTACACAAAAAACCCAGTTCGCGCGACCCCGACAGTGCGCAAAGTACCGTTATCGTTGATTGTGACAGCCACCTTCGGTGAAGAAGCGGGCGGTGCGCAGCGCAACATCGGCCTCAGGCTCGGCTTTACGAGCGATCGACGCTCAGTGGCAACAGTGGTCTGGGCCCGACGTGCTCCAAGGCTGCAGGTGGGCCGGTTGCGCCGCTGCCCTGCACCGTGCTTAGACTTGCGAGTGGTGGAGGCCGCGTGGTGGAGGCACCAGCGCGTGAACCTGCGCGTGCATGACATTGGCGTGCTTGAACCACAGGGATGCCCACCTCATCGAGCGCTCTCCTGGCTGGGCGCGCAAACGTGTGTCTCTCCTTCCCTCCCCCGCCCGTCCTGGCTTGGGGCTCGCCCATACACGCAGCTTGTCGCACGCAGCGCATGCGCACGCTGCGTGCCGCCCAGCGCCGCGCGTCCTTGGTCCACCAGCCCTGCACATGTGGTGATGCTTGCATCTGTGGTGTCAGCGCGATGAGCGTTCAAGTCTCAGAAGCAAGGCGACAGTTGCTGCGGCTGGGGCCGCGCCTGTTGCGCGCCGAAGATCGGTCTGACTCTCCTTTGTTCTGTTGCGCTTTTCCGTAACCGCACGCGCTACGCACCATCGGTTCGCTTTTTGCACAAATACAAGGCTTGAAGAGCCCTGATTTTGCAAATCCGACCACTGGTTTGGGGGCAAATACCAGTTCTCACAGCCACTCTACTGTCTTGAGTCACGCTGGCTCTTGAGTCACTCTGGCACCAGCAGCGCGAGGAGGGACGAAAACAGAGTTGCGTGACCTTGTGTCTGATCCTATCACAAATACATCTGTTGAACCTCTTGACGTTTCAGGGTATTGCATCTCCGTTGGGTGGCGCGGCTGGCGTTAGTCCGAGCGCGGCTGGAGTCAGTCCGAGAACTGTGGGCACGCCGAAAACCACGTCGCTGTCCTCACCATTGAGCGCAGAATCCCCGAAAAAAAAACCGTCGAGCGCAGGAACCCCGAGAAAGGTGTGCTGTCTCTTCCTGGACGTACTATTGATAGCCTGAGGTCTTCACTGCGGTCGAGCGAGCACGAGAGAGAACCCTGCTCGGACCCCCTCTTCCGCTCTCCTCTGTCTCTTCGTAAACACCCACAACCTGACGAACACACGCACGACGCTGCTGCTCAAACAAACGACCAGGAAATGACGCCCACGTCTTCATCTTTGGTCACCGTCAGCTCGTCGTCAAATACGCTCTTGGTGATGAGTCCCCTGACGCTGTCGCTGCAGGACATTTCAGATCCCGGCGACCGTTCCTCCAAGCAAGCACCTCCGCCCAAGACAACCCCGCGGGCGACAGAGCTTTCGCCACGTGTTGCACTCTCTCCCCGTTGCACTAACACGCTTCCTACGACGTCAAATGTGAGTTGGCCCCAGTCTGCGTTTGCAAACGCGTGAGGGTGGGACTAGAACTGCTGTTGGCAACGGGGCCTTCGCACATAAAAGCACGTGGCTTGACAAGCATGCCCGCGTGTGCTGTACCAGAGTGCTGCGTGCCTGCACATGGGCGCGCCGCTTGTGTGTTGTGCACCGAGTCTGCGCTTGCGCAAAAACAATCGACACTTGTTTGCCTGCTGACAAGTCCTCTGCCGTCTGCGTGTGTGCGTATATACGTGTGTGTGTGTGCGTTTGTGCCTGTGTACGCGAAACAACAGATTTCCAACGGCAATGTGCAGATGATGGACGGGGATGTGTCAGGACCCGCAGATGCGAGCCTCGCTACCGATATTAGCGTCGTGACGGACGTGAGCACGGACTCATCAGCCTGCCAGGATTCCCCAGGCGAGTATGCCTCTGTCGAGAAGGTGCTTGGTGCAGACAAGGACGAAGCAAAAGAGGAATCAAATACTACGCCGACGCGAGACAGGCTGCTGAGCAGCTCAATGGTCTCAGACCCCGAGGAAGAAAAGGGCGCGGAGTTGTGGTCGCCAAAGGTGGACGACGGCGCTAAGGTGAGGTGCACGGAACGACCTTGTGTGGCTGCGTGTGGGGAGCGCGTCTGCCATCAGAAAAGACGGGGGCTGTGTGCACACTGGTGTCCTAGACTTTGGGGTGTGCGGGCCGCATTCGGCAGTCTCTTCTTGCGCCACTCCCGTATCTGATCTCCAACGCCTGCTGTGTGCATACCGGCCCTGTCATTCTCTCGCACTCACCTTCTCTTCCTCTTGACTCTCCCTCCCTTTCCACCCTCCCCTCCCTCCCCTCCCCTCCCCTCCCCGCCCCGTCGACTCCACAGCTGAACAAGCGGAGGTCAGATATTATTAGCAAAAACGGAGATATCATCTCGAAACACCGCCTGTCCTCCGGCGGAGCCGACCTCGACCATGCGCCCAAGGAAGCTCACTACTACGCGCACACGGACACAGAACACATCGCCTCGCAGTTGGACGCGCTGCAGGAAGAGCAGATCGCAGCTCTCCACGCACAGCTGCGACAGGAGAAGATCGCGCGGGGGGTGGCGGAGGAGCGGGAGGCGGCATCAGCCAAAGAGAAGAAGGACCTGGAGAGCCAGATTCGAAAGCTCGAAGATAACCTGGAGCGCGCGCGCGACACAACGACTGGAAGGAAGGCTGCGCAGAAACTGAGGAAGCTTCTCGGGGAGCAGGACAGGGCTATTGAGCTCTTGTGCCAGTATGTTGATGCCCATGACGTTATGGCGGCGCTTACTGAGGTGAGAGGGGACAGAGAGAGAGATGAGGGAGTGGGATTGGGGGAGGCCGTACGTGTGTGATTCATGTGCGCAGGGGCTGAGTTGATTCTCGCCCTTTGTGCATTCAACCTCTCTCTCCTCTCTCTCTCTATTCCTCCTTAACTTACCGTCGTGTGTGCACGCACAGGCGGTTTTTTTTTCTGGGGGAAACCTCACACTTAAACCACTAACAAAACTAACTAACTCTAAACTAAACGTATCAACAGGCGGGGTTGTCGCAAGGGGAAACCACACCAGCCGCGGCAGTGGCAGCAGCTGCGCGACAATCGCTTGACATCATGTGCACGCTCTGCGAAGAGGACGAGGAGGAGTTAGAAGACGTGTCTACGCCTGCCCGCAACGCAGGTCTCGACAGAGAGTGCGCGGGCCGAAGGGCGAAAGATGATGCTGTCTGCCGGCATTTGTACTTGTGCCACAACTTGTTAGCAAAGGGACGCATTCATGTGTATGTGTGATTTAGAGAAAGAGAGAGAGCGAGTAGTGTGTGTGTGTGCGCGCGCGCGCCTGATCGTTCTGTCTATGCGGCTGGCTGGTGATCTGCAGGCAACAGCATGGCGGGGCGCAACCTGATGATGCTGATAAACCTCCGCAAAGAGCTGGGGCGGGTCAAGGACGAGAGCGAAGAGCTGCGCCAGACAGCAGACTGCTGCTTCGTGCGCGAGCAAGAGTCAAAGCGCCGCTGCGAAGAGCTGGAGGCAGAGAACAAGGAGCTCCAGACCTTCACTGAGCAGATGGAGAGCACGCATTCCCGCCTCATGCAGGGCGTCATCGAGCTGCAGACCAAGCAGGCGGCAATGGTAACGCAGGAGGTGCACGAGGTCTCAAATTCTCAAAAGTACTGACGAGGTCTCAAATTCCCACAAGCACTCTATAGTGTGACATTATACGGTAAATATAATAGGGCACTGACTTATGAAATTTTGTGTCAGGAGGCGCTGGCGGAAATTGAGCAGCTCAAGGCCGACCAGCTAAGCATGGTGCCCAACCTCAACGCCCTCCTGGAGGAGATCGAGACGCTCAAGGCTGCCGCCTCAGACGGCAGCACGCAGAAGGAGCTGCTGCAGAAACAGTGCGAGGAGATGAAAGCGGAGCGCGACGCGCATGCCGCCGCCTGTTCGGAGCTCATGGTCAAGTTTGAAGAGCAGCAGCGCGAGATCACCGACCTCCGTGCCGCAGCAGGGGAGCACGAGCTGCTGCCTCTGGCACTGGCGGAGCTCGACAGAAAGTGCGAAGAGCTCCAGGCGGAACGTGACGCACAGGCTGCGGCGTGCTGTGAGCTGGAGCGCAAGGTGGAGCAGATGCAGGGCGTGATTGACGCGTGGCAGGAGGTGTCGGCTGAGAAAGTCGGCTCCGCGCAAGCTACCGCGGTCTGTCAGCAGGAGGAGCTCGAGAGACATGTGGAAGAAGCGGAGGCAGCGCGGCAAGAGTGTCAGAGGCATGTGGCAGAAGTAGAGGCAGCTCGGCAAGAGTGTGGGGAGTTGCGGGAACAGCTGGCTCGGCAAGCTGGAGTGTCAGAGGATTCTGAACATTTCAAGGCAGAGCTGGCAATTGCAAACACGCGCATTGAAGAACTGGAGGTGCGGCTGCTTGCGCGCAAGGAGGAGGAGCGCAAACGCACCAGCTTGGTCTTTGATGAGATCCTCAAGTCCAATGAAGACTCGTACAGCCAGCAGTTCGAATTCCTCAACCAGGTGAACTTCTGTACGCGTATGCGTGTGCGTGTGCGAGCGCGCCGTCAGCGTCGCCAGGAGGGCGCTGAGATGATGTTCTCGGGAGCGTGTCCGAGAGCGCGGTTTGTGACATGCGCGCTTGTGACATGCGCCTATCTCTTTGTCTCTGTCTATGGTCTGTGTCTTTGTCTGAGATGACAGCGCATCGAGGCCCTGTCAGAGGAGCGGGACGCGCTGACAAAGGAGCGCGACGATCTGGAAACTGATCGCGACGAGACTATCCGGGCGTACGAGGAGCTCGAGGTCGACCTGAGTACCACCAAATCCGAGAAATTTCGTGCGCTGGGGAAGGAGGTCGTGTGGCGCCGCGGGAGCGCGTTAGCGGCGGTGCTGCTCCTCTTTTTCGTCGCCAGCAGCCTCAACAACCCTCTGCGCCAGCTTCGGGACCGGCGCCTCCCGCTGCTTGTGTAGCGCGATGCAGGAAGGCGCACAGGAGATTGCGCCAGACCTCTATAGATATAAGGTGTTCTCTATAGATAGAATGTAGATAGAATGTGTTCTCTACAGATAGAATGTGTCTCTATAGATAGAATAGAGATAGCGCCCAACCTCAGCACCCTCCAGGACGAAGCAGCACACTCGTCCATCATCCCCTGACGAGCTGACAGCCACTGGCCTGTCCAAAGGCATCAAAAGGGGACTCCGGTGGGGGCAAGGTAGGGGAGGGAGGCAGGCGGTGTTTTTACATTCAGTGATTTCGAAGGGCGCCTGGAGAGAGGGGGGCAGGGACGGAGAGGGAAGGGCATCTCCAGAATTTGGAGGGCTCGGCGACACGATTCTTACAGTATTCGCAGACTAACAACAGATAGGGCGATGACGAGAGCAAGCAGCGGTCAAGCATCGCCTGGACAATCAGGCACTTACAATATCACTAGGGTCTAGGTTTTAGGCCACAATCAGGCATTCAAAATAATACTAATTTTCAGGCATTCACAATACTAGTAGCAACTTTTAAAATTCTAGGGTATTCAAACAAGCGCAGCATACTGTCACATACTCCCATCGGACAGCAGCCGGTTGTAATCGAATCTGTGCAGAGGAGAACTTGCGCATTGGAGAGGTGGGGTCAGAGGTGGGGAAGGAGACCCGCTAGGACGAGGATTTAGGGTCTATGGTCTGGGAGGGGCAGGGGTAGATGCAAGGGATCGCAACTCATCTTGAGTATGATTAAACGCCATTTCTGTGTGACTGTGCAAGCCGGCTCCGTCTCATCAAGAGTCTGTACATGTCTTCTGGACGTGATAGCTGATCAACTATGTCTTCTGGTACAGACTCTTGATGATACGGAGCCTGTCACCGAGAGACGCCCTGGACTCCAACTTTGGAAGTCGTGTCCCTATTCTCTCTCGCTCGCTCCCTCCCAGCCTTCTCTCCCTTGTATACCCCTCAAGTCCTCGTGCGCGAGTCCAACGCCCCATCCCCCTCGGCCCTCCTGGCCCAAACACCCTCGCCCTCCTGTCCCTAGTAGCGAGAGTCGTCGCGACGCCGATCACTGCCGCGGTAATCGCCACCGCCACTGCCGCGATCATCGCGACGCCGATCACTGCCGCGGTAATCGCCACCACCACCGCCACCGCCACGAGTGTCGCCACTGCCGCGGCTATCGCGGTTGCTGCCCCGGTCCCGGTCATCGCGTCGCGACAAGCCCCTGTCGTCGCCGGCTCTGGCCGGCGGCGGCAAGGCGGGGGGCGGCAAGGCCGCCCGTTCTGCCGCCTCCTTTGCCGCACGTGCCGCCGCCTTTGCCTGGAGTGCCTCCTTGCGCTTTTTCTCCTTCTTCTCCATCTTGGTTTGCTTGGCTCTGTCCTTGCGGCTGGAGCCCAGCCCTGACCCTAGCCGGCGCGGCTTCCAGTCTTTCACTGTGCGACCGCGCTCAACGTCCACTAGCACGCGGCGGTTGTCGATCTTGCGCCCATCCGCATGTTTGTACGCGTTCTTCATGTCGCGCTCGTGCTCAAATTCGATAAAACCATACCCGCGGGGCTTTTGCGTGAGCGAGTCGTAAACAAGGGTGACGTTTTTGACCGGTCCGTACTGCCAGCCGCCAACCACACGCACGCCGTCAGTATTCGGTAGCAGCGCCCGCCCCCGCACACAGCCGCACAAGCCCCTTGCATGTCTATCCTTGCCAAGGTCAAGAGCACTCGGGATAGGCACGCGCGCCCGCAGCAATGCACGAGCCCAGCGGCGCACACACCTGCTCCATATCGCGCTTGATCTTGTGCTCATCTGTCATGTAGTTGAGGCGTGCGATGAAGAGCGTTTTGTATGCGTCTGTCTCAAACGAGTAGCTGCTCGGATCCCACGCTGCTGCCTTCTCTGCCAGGGTCTCGTCGCACATGGCCTTGCGCTCCTCCCTGATGCGCGCGCGACGTTCCGGGCGCTGCTCAATTGGCTTCCAACTCTTCATGATCTCGTCGTAATCCGCCCCGGTCTCCAGATACTGCGTAAAGCCCCCAATGCCGTGCATCTCTCGCTTGCGCTTTTTCTTTTTGATCTGCACTTCAATCGGAGGTATGAACTCGATCGGGGGCCGAGGCACGAAGAGGGCATTGATCTGCGGCACTGGAATGTTCATCGTGCCGGATCCCCCACGCGGCCCTCACCACGAGCTCCCTTCTCGTCCCCCAGAGCCCTCCTTCCCCGTCTCCCGCGCACGCCCCACGATCGGAATGAACTCGCCTAAACCCAAAGACTAAACCCAAAATGCCCATGAACGAAAATGCGCTGAAAATGCGCGCCATCGGAGCAAGGGCGCGCGCCATCGGACCTGAAAATGCCGTTGGAGAATCCCTTGCTCCCATCCTCAGACAGGTCCGCCGGACAGCGCAACCAGCCCAGTCATAGTACTGTACTCGCGCGCCCTGTGTGCCCCTCTGTGTGTGTTAGCGCCTCCTTGCCATGCGCGCGCCCCTTGCTCCCATCCTCAGCCAGGTCCGCCGGACAGCGCAAACA
>Ga0315905_10002400_pt1 | contig 19721 bp, 23 predicted proteins | sample LakEriMetagenome_5_FD_203522 | JGI IMG/M metagenome (GOLD analysis project Ga0315905, IMG submission 203522) | Freshwater fungal communities from buoy surface, Lake Erie, Ohio, United States - Buoy 4 MA121 | ecosystem: Environmental > Aquatic > Freshwater > Lake | place: USA: Lake Erie, Ohio... | reverse complement strand
TTGATTCTAAATTTACAATTGAATTTACTCTAAATATTATTGCAGACAAATATTTAGCCTAAATAGTATTTTAATTTTAATATATATTTAGAAAAAAATATAATATAAAGATATAATATAATATAATAAAATGGAATTTAAAGATAAATACATAAAAATCACTGATGAAACCATCTTAGCCTTTTACAAAGAAAATACTGGCTTAGATTTTATTGCAATGAACCATATATTTATTAATATTCTAAATAGCTTGTCTACCAATCTTTCTGAAAATATGAACACTACAATGATGTCGAAAATATTTTCTTTGGTAAATGATATTCATTCTAATTTGAATGTTATTAAATCTGATATTATCATTAAATTTCATGAATCTAAAAAAGAATATATTGAAGATCTTAAAACCTTGTTCAGTAACAGTAGTTTAACTAACAATGAAAAAATTAATACTCTTATTGAAAAAAATAACGATGCATTACTAACAAAAACAACTTTGTTAGTTAATGATATAATTCCTAAAAGCCAAGAAAAAAATTACTTGCAAATCGAAAACTGCATCAAAAGTTTCTGCTCTTCTATTACAAAAGATACAACTAGGCTTTTAGAATTAAATACTAAAGACGACAGCAACATTGATGATATTATTGATAATATAGATACTCAATTTTCTAAAATGATAACATCAATTCAACAACCTATTTTTAGTTTTATTCAATCTAGTGAAGAAAGAACTAATACAGGAATACAACAAGTTAAAGATCATCTTTCTATACATCAAAATAATCAAACCAAACTAACAACTGAACTTAATGACTTTTTAAATAAGTATAAAAATAATTCTAGTTCAAAAGGTGGTGTTTCTGAAGCTGAATTATATTATATGTTGCAGTCAGTTATGCCTTCGGATGAAATTATAAAAGTTTCTAGTGATACTGCATCTTGCGATTTTAAAGTTGTTAGAATGGATAAAAGTAAGCCTACTATTTTATTTGAAAATAAAGATTATAGTCGTTCTGTCACTACAGATGAAGTCAAAAAATTTGAAAGAGATCTACAGGTTCAAAAAATTCATGGCATTTTTATTTCACAAAAAAGTCCTATTACTTTTAAAAATCAATTTCAAATTGATATTATTAATGGATTAATTCATATTTATATTCCTAATACTGAATACGATACTAACAAAATTAAAATTGCAGTTGATATTGTTGATAGTTTAAGTATTAAGTTATATGCACTTAGTAATACCAGTAATGAATATTCGATTAGCAAAGACGATCTAGATGAGATTCTTGAAGAATATAAATTTTTTATAACACAAAAATTACAAATGATTGAAACTATTCGATCTGTAACAAAACAACTTATTGATAAAATGGAAGACATCCAGTTACCAAAATTAAAAAAATTATTTATTAAAATCGGTAATATTGAAAATGATAATGATTTTAAATGCACTTTATGTAATTCTTGGTCTGGTAAAAATAAAGCAAGCTTAGGTGCTCATATTAGAAATTGTAAAATAGCACCAAAACATAAAGAAAGTAATGATTCAACTGAAAATATTTCTGACATTGATCTTAAATCGTTATGCATTGAAATAAATGAACCTGAAAAGATAGAAAAAATAGAAATTGTTAAGAAACCTGCTAAGAAAAAATAATCAATTTATATAATCTATTTAAAACAAACTAACAAAAATATTATTATGGGTATTTGGTTATCTTTTAAAAACTCTAAAATTGATTTTTCTAGTAGTTATAATTATTGGAGTGTAATTCGTATTTCAATTATAAAATCATTCATGATCTATCTTGAAAATTGGATAAATATAAACTCTACTACTTTTATTCAAGGTGAATCATTTGAATTTAATTTTTATGAAGATCTTAAACAATTAGTTGTTGATTATAATAATATTAATTATTGCAATAATGATAAAAATTATGATATAAATCTTCTTTTATTTGAAAAAAATATAAATGCTCTTACCTGCTTCAATTTTACAGGAATATATGCTCTAGTAAATAAAGAAGATTGTGAAGCATACTATTCTTGTGGCAATGCTTATGATATTTGTAATCTACTTGAAACTATTCATGAAAACATTGACAAAGAATATTATGAATCTATCATGCAAGCAAAAAAAGTTTTTCAACATAGTGTCGATTCAAAAGAACCAATTTGCATTTCTTAAACACTAACAAAATAAAACTTGCATAGGGCAACCGCTGGAGCCAAGTTGTAAACAAATTATACGATCCAACAAATACAAATTTTTTACATATAGAAATAAAAAAGTTGCCTGTATAAATAAATTTAAATTATAATAACTTATTAATATATTAATATTTATTAATATATGAGTATACCATTAACAAATTATTATGATGCAACTGGAACTGATATATTTGCAAATATTACTGGACCTGGACAACCTACTGGAGCTACTGGATATTTTGTTGACGTAACAAATTTATTTACCTATTATACTTCTCAAGGTGCTAATTATCAATTAAATTTATCAAAGTTTGAATATATTTATAACGGAACTCCATTTGATATTATGTTATATAATTATTTTAGCAAAGCTACTATTGGAACGCCCGCTAATGCTACTTTAAATAATATAAATGGGCGCTTATGTTGGAAAATAAAGAATAATACAACTGTTACATTTAGGTTTCCTAATGCGACAAGTATTAATATTGTAGCAATTGGAGGGGGACAAACCGGTAGTGGTAATGGAGGTCGGGGAGGAGGACTTGTCAGAGGAAAAATAACAACGCAAGCTACTACTAATTGTGTCTTAACAATTGCGATTGGAGCATCGGATGCGAATACGACTATTTCAGGCACTGGGCCAACCTTTTCTGTTAATGCTAATGCTGGTCCTAATAGTGGCACACAATCCGGACTTACTACTCCTACAATAGCTTTTGGAGGAAATGGTGGGAGTCTTAATTTTTTTGGTGATAATGGTCCATTTATTAATGATTTAGGAATATTTAGTGGTGGCGGTGGTGGCGGTCAAGGCTTGAGTGGCGCTCAAAACCCCGGCGGTTCTGCTGGTGGTGGTTTAGGCGGAACTGATGGTACCGCTGGTTCACCTGGCACACCCAACACAGGTGGTGGTGGCGGATCTTACGGTCCTCAGGGTGGTAGCACCCCTCCCGGTGCTGGTGGATCAGGAGTCGTGTATTTATATTTATAATATTTTAGAGAATATATATATTATGAATGAACCAATTAATTATTTTAACGGTAATTTAGTAGATGATAAAAAAGAAGGCAAATGCATCGTAACATATCCTGCCTTATATTTTGAAGGAGAATTTTCAAATGATTTAAAAAATGGTCGTGGATTCGTTTATTACTATAGTTCAGGCATATCATACAAAGGAGAATGGAAAAATGATCAACCATGCTCGATTGGAGAATATACTGTAAATGATAAAATTATTTTTGGAAATTATCAAGACTCCGTAAACAGTATTGATGACATAATTCCATATGTTTATTTACTTGGGTTTATTCATATTCCAAAAACAGGTGGCACTGATTTTAAATATCAATTTAATGATTTACTATATTTACAAACTAATATTGGAATAAAAGAACCGAGGGGTCATATAACAGATAATTTATGGTATTCAAATAATAATACAAAATGTTTCGCATTTATTAGAGAACCTATTGATCGGTTTATTAGTGGTTTTAAACACGTGAATAAAATTATTGCTAATAACAATAGAGAAACAGATATTAATGTATTTGTTAAAAATAATACTTTTTTAAATAATATAATATTTAAAAAACAAATTGATTTTTTAAACGGAGACCCAACAAATGTATTTTTAATAAAATTTAATAAAAATAATAATTATGAAAATTTAATACTATTATTAAAAAATGAATTCAATATTACCTTTAATTATGATTTTATAGATTACAATAAAAAAAATGTTTCTAACTCGGACACATTAAATTGTGTATTAACACAAGAAAGTATTGATATTATTTCAAATTTTTATAGTGAAGATATATTATTATATTCAAAATTATCAGAACCATATATTATTTATAATGATTGTATTTCTATTTAAAATAAAAACTAAACCTGCATAGGGCACCAGTTGCAACTCAAATTATCTACAATGTAACTAATATAAAGTTATAATATTACTTATAGTATGACTACAAGTAATATTAATCATTTCATGAAATATCTAATTCATGACTGTTATGAAGAAGATTATGACCCACTTTTTGCCGATTTTTGGTATGATAATTATTGTTATACATTCTCATTTTCAGAATGGTATTTCTTATTTAGAAAAAAATTAGCCAGACAAACTAACAAATATAAACTTACACCTAGCAAATTATTTGTTGGGGCTGATATTTATCTACAAGCTAACTAACAAAGACAAGTTCTCTATATTATAATGACAAGAAGTAAAAAAGAACATGGAGCAGAAAGTATTAAAGCATTAATTGTAAATATGGAAAAAAAACTCGTAAAAATAATTGAAATAAATATTCTACTCATTAGTGTTTATATAATTATAATAATGAACGCCTCACGTATTCTTAATATGTTTAAACAAACATCTTTGACACACGTTAAAGCACCTTTGGGACGATGGAATATTCATAATCATAAAGAAACTACGCTTAAAATTAAATATGCGAATGAAGACAACTGTGGCATTTCTGGAAACAACTATAAAAATACACCACTAATACAAAAAAATGTTAATTTTGATGATGAACAATATATTTTCAGTATGGGTTATGAATCAGTACACACCTAAGTTTTTAATATGTCTATATCAAAATATATATATTTATTGAATTATACTTCATTTCCCTCCTGCTAACTAACGATCTTCTATGCTTTTATAACCAGCAATCAGAAAACTTCCCGCAATGAAACCAATACTCAAATTAATCATTTCAAACAACTCAAAATCACATATACCATATTTTATCCACTTCTTATTTAATCCTTTTAAACAAGTAGATAAAATATGCATAGATCCAAACATAATAGTAGCTGTAATAATATTCTTATGACTAAACATCCTGTTAATATTAATTGCAAAAATTTCTTTAAACTTTTTCAATAATAACTTCCTTTGCTACATTCGAGATAATCTTCTCATAATTTTTTGTCTGTTCTTCACTTGTTAGTCCCGACATTGCATTACTAACAATATTTAAATATGTGTCATTTTTTGTTGAATCCGGATCACGACAATCTGGATACTTCTTTTGCCACTCACTTATTTGCTTGATATTCTCATGTGCTACCTGTTTTATTACTTTTGTTAGCACCGGTTTTGTATCATTCTCTTTTACCCATTGATCATCATTCTTTACATAAAATACTTCTCGTTTTACATCTGAACAGTGAATAGGTCTCATTGTTTGATCCAAATCATGTAAATTCTTGTTTATAATATTGGAAATACCCTCTGCATAACCTAGAAGCCCTGTTCTTTCTAAATCATCTAGATCCATCTTGATTGAACTAACAAATTCGTTGATATTCAGTGCATTCTTGCACTCTTCATTCAAAAAGAACTGCAAGTTGAAGGTCTTATTATTGTTGTTGTTGTGAGAATTTGTATTTGTTGTATTGTTAGTTCCATTTTTAATTACTTCTAACATTTGAATTTGCAGTTCCTGATTTTGCTTTTGCAATTCAGAATTATTCTTTACAACTTCTAATACTAAATTAGTCAAAAATGTAATATCATTATTATTTGCAATAGGTAAATCTGATTTTTTTACTGAATTACATGTTCTTTTATGCTTCCATAATCCTGTTCTATCTTTATATTTTTTACCACAATCACAATCAAATATTTTCTTTACTATTTTATTTTCAACACTGTTGATTTCATTATTTTTATGTTTATTAGTAAGCAAATGTTGGTTATAATGTTGTTTTTTATAGCATATATAATCACAAATTTTACAGCAAAATTCATTACTATTTATTTCACTATTTTCACTTACTTTTGTTGCCATTCTGTTTACTATTTGTCAACAAAAAATAGTGCTAAAGGTTTACGCAAAAAAAATCAAAAAAGTATCGTAACAAATATTTTCAATCAAAAATGGGGTTTCTGATCATTATGCTCTGACTCTATTTTTAGAGGGTCATTTTCAAATCTTCTTTTGGGGTTTCTATTTTGGACATTTATTTTTGTCCAAAATCAAAAACCAAAAGTACCTTTAAATTGAGTAAAGTGTAGGAGTCTAGACTCCAACTTCTTTTTTAATATATATTATTTTCTAATTTTACGTGAAACTTATTGAAACTTACAGAACACATGGTTTATCTATTATCACTTCCTTCGCTACATTCGAGATAATCTTCTCATAATTTTTTATTTGTTCTTCACTTGTTAGTCCCGACATTGCATTACTAACAATATTCAAGTATGTATCATTCTTTGTTGAATCCGGATCACAACAGTCAGGATACTTCTTTTGCCACTCACTTATTTGTCTTATATTCTCATGCGCTACTTGTTTTATCGCTTTTGTTAACACAGGTTTTGCATCATTCTCTTTTATCCATTGATCATCATTCTTCACATAAAATACCTCGCGCTTCACATCGGAACAGTGGATAGGTCTCATTGTTTGATCTAATCCATTCAAATTCTTGTTTATAATATTGGAAATACCCTCAGCATAACCTAGAAGCCCTGTTTTCTCCAAATCATCTAAATCCATCTTGATTGAACTAACAAAGTCGCTGATATTCAGCGCGTTCTTGCACTCTTCATTCAAAAAGAACTGCAAGTTGAAGGTCTTATTGTTGTTATTATTATGAGAATTTGTATTTGTGTTTGTGTTATTAGTAGTTCCCATTTTCATTATTAGCTCACTATTCTGTTTCAATAACATCATTATTAAGTCTTTTTCAGATACCTCATTACAAACTTTATTATGTTTCCATATTCCATTCCTGGATGTATATTGTTTATCGCATTTTTTACAAATAAAACTTGTTTCGTTGATATTGAAACTTTTTGCAACTTTCACGTCACCTTGAAGCTTTTTTTGGTGCTTAGCTGTCAATAAATGTTTATCATAACTACTTTTTCTACATGTATTATAGTCACAAAGATTGCAGCAATAATTTGACGCGCAATCTTTTGCAACTTTTTTGTCACTTAATGTCTCCATATAGCTAACACAGAAAAACTCCTAAAGTTTTCGACGCAAAAATTCGAAAAAATATCGTCACACTTTTTTTTGAGTAAAAATAATTTTCAGAGCATTATGCTCAGAGTCTGTTTTTAGAGGGTCATTTTCAAATCTTCTTTTGGGATTTCCATTTTGGACATTTATTTTTGTCCAAAATCGAAAACCAAAAGTACCTTTAAATTAAGTAAAGTGTAGGAGTCTAGAATCTTAAGTTCTTTTATAATATATATTATTTTCTAATTTTACGTGAAACTTATTGAAACGAATAGAACACTCATTTCCAATGCCTTACAAATATTATTTTTAGTGTAGTAAAATTTGCACGCAAATTATAAAAAATTGAAATACATTAAAAACATAATGTGAAAAGTATTAATGCCATAACAAGCAACCTAAGTTTAATAAAGTTTAATAAAGTTAATAAGTCTATTGAGAAAATGTCAGTGAAAAGTATTATGTTTGAAATCGAGGGATTGATCAAAAACACCGTTATGTCTTGTGCTTCTCTGTATGGGTTTTCAGCAGAAGAAGCCCTGGCTAAGATCGACTCGAATGGCAACCTTATCAAGGCAGTTGTTGATAAGGCAGCTGAGAAAGCTGAAAAGCTAAGACTCAAGGTCCAAAAAGAAGCAGAAAAAGAAGCGGAAAAGATCCAGAAGGAAGCGGAAAAGGAGGAAAAGCTGAAACAAAAAGAAGCGGAAAAGATCCAGAAGGAAGCGGAAAAAGAGGAAAAGCTGAAACAAAAAGAAGCGGAAAAACAACAAAAAGAAGCGGAAAAAGAGGCTTTAGTGGTTGAAAAGCTGAGACTCAAGGAAGCTTTAGAAGCAGAAAGATCCTCTATGAAAGAAGAGGAGATTTTGTCAAAGGCTGCTGAAAAGTTGGCTTTGAAAGCTTCGGTAAAACAAGTGAAAGAAGCTTTAAAGGAAGCAAAAAAAGCCGAAAAGCCTTTAGTGAAACAACAAAAAAAAGTCAAAAAGGTCGCTGTTGTTGATGAACCTTGCATCGTATTCCCTTCAAAAGAAGACGATGACTGCTTTGTCCTCTTCCAAAATATTCCGCTAATGAATGAAATCAATTCAATCCGCGACGTAAAAAAATTCAAAAACTACAAAAAGCTCTCAACCGGAGTCAAGCTAGCCAGACAGATCATGGATATTTAAATATTTAAGGTATGAATAAATAATTAATAACTAACTTGTATTTGTATGTTTGTAGGTTATAAACACTAGGATAAATAAAAGACTCAGAAAAAGGTAAGAATATTTATTATTAATATATGATTCATTTACTAATAAAATTTGGGGGAAACCCCTTTTTTCTTTAAGTTACTTTTAATATATATTATTTCACCTAACATATATTAAGTATTTGAATTTCAATGTAATAATAAATAAACTAACAATAAAACAAAATATCATAAATAAATTTTATAAATTCAACAACTTCTGAATCATATCCGCTACTTCTTTGCTACTATCTAATTTAATATTGAAATCATCAGATGCAGTAATGTCCATGATCAGCTTTGATACATTAATCAATATAGATTTACTTTGCTCTATTTCACTTATTACAGGATCGCTTTTAACCACTTCGCTTATTGTCGCTTCGCTTATTGTCACTTCGCTTATTACAGGATCGCTTTTAACCACTTCGCTTACTTCTTCAACAACTAAAGTAATAGGATCTTTTGAGTTAGATGAGTTAACTGAATCAGAAGACTTAGAAGATGCCTTAGATGAAACACTTTCATCACTTGAACTATAGTCACTCAAATCATCATTTAAAGGTGATGCGACAGGAACATGAACAACAATAGGTTTAACAGGAGTAGAAGGAACCTGAGTTGCAGGCTTATGTGAAACAGAAGATTTCTTAAACACCGGATTTTCTTTTTGACATGCTTTCTTCTCATCAAGCTCTCTTTTTTCTCTGTGAAGCTTGGATAGCTTATTCTTGCTGCAAGTCATCAAGTTAATGACACCCAATTTAAGCGCCTTGTCACAGAGTTTTGAATTAAGAGCCGTGCTAGTATCAGCATTAAATTCCTTTCTATTATCTCTTATAGCAGACTTGATAGCCATAGTGAGATCATTATTGCATTCCATGGTGATATCTTTGTTAAATGTGATACCAAGCTCTTTACCAATTTTCTTCGAAGTGAAGTCAATCTTGTGCAATGTATAATTATTGATGCCATTATTGTGCTTCACTAAGGACTTCTTACCATACTTTCGACTGTCTTTATAGATAAGAACTTGATCTTGAGGAAGCAAATGGTCAAATTGTTCATCCGTATGAACTCGATCCGAATAAAACACAAATGTGCTTTCCATTTTGAGACAAGAACCATCGATAATGTTTGATGATTGCTGGCAAACATAAGTATATCCTTCTATTCTTTTTAACTCTCGAAATGCATCAGCCTCTTTTGCGGATCCAAGAGTTTCCCATTTATCTTCCGCTTTGTTATATAGTTGCCAAGTAGCCCGGTCTACAATTTTCTGAATAAGATATATTTTGTCCTTTGTTCTATCATTCTCCAAAATAAATAGTGACTTTCTAATGGTGAAAGGCATGCATTTGGGATCCAAAAAGAAGTCGACTTCTTGCTCCACGAGTTCACCATTCACATAAATCTCCATATTATCTTTTTTCAAGAACTTCGAATATGTCTCTGAAATACCCTTCTTAAGTCTTTCAGTTAGCTTCTGATGCGTAGTTTGCTCACAAATGGTGCCGAGTATTTTACTGAGCACAATACTGGACCCGGTTTCAAATGGATGAATCTCTTTATAATCATCGACAGAAATCTCACGCTTCGTTGGATTGTAAGAGGCAATCACATCGTCTTCTCGTTCCATTCTAATAAAATCGCAAATGACTTTGTAACATTGTCCAGCCACATTAGTTACAACGGACATATGATTGGAAGTCGATAGGGCCGCAGCTTTGCCGCCGCACCCGAATTCTGATGTTTCCGAGTCGTCATCGTGACCAGATTTAATGTGACCCATGTTGAAGGGATTATTAATGCCTTGTTCTGAAATGTTGACAAATCCAAGGGCATAATTATCGGACACTTTCAGTTCTTGTAGACGACCTTCGATGTCGACTTCGGTTGTAACATGGATGCGAGTAGCTAGTTTAATCACATTGTCGAGCCATTCATTTAATGCTTTTTCAAGGTTATAATTTGCGTGTCTATGCTGTTTAGCGATGCTTCTAAAATGAGGAGCACCACAGGTCAAAATATTGCTATTTAATTGTTGTTGCATTGTAACTGTTAGTTATAATATGATATAACAAGTTGTCTTTAAATTGTTATATTATGGTCTTAAAAATATGACTTAAAGAAACATATTTGTGATGTAAATAGGTTACAAAATAGTGCAATACAAATAGTATTTTAAAATTAAGAAATTTCTTAGAATTTTCTTAGATTTTTCCAGAATTTTTCTTTCTCTTTTTTTTGGATGTGGTTGTTTCTTGAGGTTCACTTATTGCTTCTTGAGGTTCACTTATTACTGCTTGAGGTTCACTTATTGCTTCTTGAGGTTCACTTATTGCTTCTTGAAGTTCACTTATTTCTTCTTGAGGTTCACTTATTACTGCATCACTTGTAAAATCAACTACTGTTATATCATTCATTATATTTACCTGTTCTGTTTTTTCTTCTTGTTCTACTGCTTGTTCTACTTCTGGATCATTTATTATCTCAACTATTGTGACTTCTTTTACTTCTTCTTTTACATCAGTGTCTTCTTCTTTTTTAACACTTTCTGCTTCGCTTGTAGGCTTATTCATTCTATTATAAGCATCAATCGCTCGTTGTTTTTGCCGCTGTATGTATTGTATCAATATGCTAGTCTCTTGCTCTTGCTGCTGCTGCTGTTTTTGATAATCACTAACGCGCCGCCACATTCCTCTGCCAAAATTTTGCATTATAATCTTTAACAATATTTATAATTTCTAAATATAAACATATATAACATATTATAATATGTCATTTGTATATCTTTTGTTAGCTACTCCTCGTCGAGATGCAACTTATGTTGGCGCCACTGTTGATCTAGAACGACGGTTACGGCAGCACAATAAGGAAATAAAAGGAGGTGCTACTGCGACTGGGATAAAGGTTGCAAAAGGAGACATATGGATAAGAGCGGCATATGTCCAAGGATTTCCAGATTGGCAAGCGGCGCTCCAATTTGAATGGCGTTGGAAACAACTTTCGCGCAAGTTACCAGCTAAAATGGATCCTTTGCTTAGGCGAATGACCGCATTAAAGAATCTTTTGGCATTAGAAAGACCAACATCAAAAGCCAAAGCATATTCAGAGTGGACTTCGAGTCCAGAGGTGATGTTTGGAGATGATAAAGCCAAAGAAATCTTTGATAATTTAACAAAGCAGCCTTGTGCAAACGCAGTAGAGACAGATACAGACACAACAATTTAGTTTATTTTTTTTCTTTACAATCACAATCTGAAAATAATCCAGGTATAAATTTTCCATTTTTTATGAGACAAATATGATCTTTATGAATCGGTTTTTTTACTGTTTTAGTTTTTCTACCTTTGCGATATTTAGTAACACTTTTATAACCCTTTCCATTTTTAATAGAAACCTTCCGCACTACTTTTTTACCCCCTGTCATTGTTTTAACTTCAATATTTTGATAATTAAATTTATTCATTATTATATAGTATTCAAAGAAAATAATATATAATTAGATTAAATGGAAATTGAAACATATGTTCATTTATTTCATATTTTATTTGTCGGATCTCTTTTTTTATATGTGGGAATAAGTAGAACCCTTATACCTACACAAATGTATCCTATATTACTAGCTTTAGGTTTAATAATCATTTTTTATCATAGTTTTAAAGTTTATAATTATATTAAACAAGGTAAAGGATATTGGGTAAATTTGATTCATATATTTATTGTTGGACCATTGTTAGTTTATATTGGCTATAACAAAGAAAAAACTGCAAGACTGTATTTTGAGTTACTGTTAATGTTAGGTTTTGCTTCAATTGGTTATCATGGTTACTATTTATTTCAATAAATATACCATTAATATATCTAATTTGTAATGTAATAATTCGAACAAGATGGGGAAGTTACCACACCATAAATACATGCACAAGATAAATTTACATGTAACAAAATAATATGCACATAAGTTGAATATTTATATGATAATTCTCGTTGTAAAGTATTAGGCCAAGTGTATTTCAGTGAAAAATATTGATATGGTTCATCTGCTGCAAAATATCTAGTTCCTTTTGGAAATTGCTGATATCCTTCAATATATTTGTTAGTTAAATAAGAGATGATACTAACAAATGCAGAAAGAAACCATAATTTTCTATTTATAGGGCAAAAATAAGCGCTATCATTAAAAGTAATATAATTTATAGTAATAATACAAGTAGTAACATCCAATGTTTTTACTAGTCCTGTTGATTTAATTTTTTGCCAATGCAATAATGACATAATATATAATGTTAGTCCAATAATAGTTAAGACATTGTAATCATAAATGTAATTACAGATTGCAGTTAAAAGAAATAATTGTGTTGTATAAAGTCCCAAACGAGATATATGCTGAGGAACACAAACAACCGGATCAGTATGTTGCAAATAAATCATGAAATAAATATATTTATATATACAATAATGTTTAATACAATATTAAATAAACAATATTAAAAAAAAGACAAAATATAATATAATAGATGATATACCGAGAAATCAATCGAGAAAAAGGTATTTACAAATTTACATTTACTGGTAGACATGTATATTGTTATATTCATGCAATTTCTGAAACTAGTGCCTATCTTGATATAATAAATAAAATAATCATTAATTATACTAACAAAGAATTGGTTGAAGAATATAAAGAGCAACTAACAAATCATGAAAAATTAGAGGAAATCTTTGTGGCGATCAATAATATGTTAACAGGAAAGCCGCTAATTTATATGGAACAAATTCTACCGGAAAAGCCATATGGCTCAGGAAAACTTAAATGGTTCAATAATTTATATTTGGATCAAGGATCGTCAAACATAATGCCGCCAATTTTTGTCCCTGATGTTATAAATGATAGTTTACAATCATATTGTGGCAACTAATTGTTTCATATACTTAATTTCCGCCTCTTGTGTCGACTTAATATTTTCAGCCAATTTTCGAACACGTTCAGACTGTGTTTTTTGCAAAATTTGGTCACTTGTTAGTAAAGCCATAGAATGATGCTCAATCATTTCATCTAAATATTCCTTGTCATTTATATACATTTGATTGCGATACAAATATACAAATACAGCCAGGGCAAACCCTAATGATAAATAATATGGTAAACTAACAAATAAATTGTTAGAATATGAAAACATATAATAATCATGCATTCCAACTTCTAATAATCCCATAAGTAGAGCCATGATGCAAGACATATAGAATTTACCGATGCTAAATGTGATATTTTCTGTAGAGTTGGTCATAATAAATCCCATAAAAAAGAATTGTATGATAAAGCTGCCAATCAACATAGCCCAAAGAGAATAGTATAGATCCATTAATATATATTATATATTTATATAGTGTCTATTTTTATAAAAAATATATTTAAAGAAATTTTTAAATATATTATAAAGATGCAAAAAGTAGAAACAAAAGAAACAAAAGAAATAAAAGAAATAAAAAGACCTGTAAGTGAGACACACTACTTAACGATTGATTGCAAACCAGGACAACTAAGACCAGATGCAGTCTTAAAAATGATATTACATGACAATGATAATGCAGATGATGCACTCATGTATGATGATTCTGTATCAAACTCTGATTTCTCATTGGTTCATACTAGCTTTGGAGAATGGAAATTCGGTGTTTACAAAGATAAGGAACAATTATTTGAACTTAATTTGCCTAAAATAATAGTTCATCTAACAAGTTTGTATAAATGCGGTATAATTCGTTACGCAGAATGGAGTCCTGAATAATAATAGAATATTTAACAAAGCTTATATTTTTTGCTCTGCATATGATAATATCCAATATCAATTAGTTCTTTTCCATGATCGAAATTCAGCATAGTGTAACCATCTAAATATTCGGTTGGCACATAAAACTGATTTAGCTCTCCTATTGGGGTCTTACAGTTCTGATAGATGCTGGTTAATGGGTCATTGTAATTTGCCAACAGGATAGATGCAGTGCGTTTCAACATTGTTTCTAAGCTGTCAATTGGATCATCATTGTAGCTGTATCCGTCATATGGCGTAATATAAGTAATATTCAAGTATTGACCTGAAGCCGGGCGCTCTATTTGCAGCAATTCATTGCTTAACGTTCCACCATCTGCATATACCCAATCTTTAAACTCGATGGGTGGAAATAGTCCGGGAATGGCAGACGATGACATCATAAGCAATACTTTATCTGTATCAGATTGGTCTTCAAATGTGTAGACATCTAGGTTACCACTATACATATTGGTTGCACCAATTAACGTATGAATTGCAGGTTTCTTTGGCATCTTACTTATAACGGATGTTAGCGTATCTTTAAGAGGCTGAGTATTAAATACGGAAATCCCTGTGAAAGGCAGCAAAGCATATATCATGTGGTTTCTGAGCCCTGAATATATTTTTTCGGCATTAGTGACGCCCTTTTGCGGATCTTTAAAGTAGGATAAAAATCCAGAATTTAACGCACCAGCAGAGATACCGGTGTATAAATCGTAGGTTTTATAGTTAGGTTCTATCTCTAAGATGCGTTTAAAAATGCCGATTTCAACTGCGCCAAGAGCACCACCGCCGCTAAAAGATACTTGATTAAAGGTATCTGGACCAAAAGATGGTGTATTAAAAGCTGAACTAACTAAAGAAGTTAACAAGATAAATTGAAAGAACATTCTTATATAAATATAATAAAGGTATATTTTTATATATTTTTATTATAATCTTAGTTTAATGGCTATACTTTCTAGTTTTGTTGAAACCACTTTTGTTAGTGCGCTTGTAACTTTTTTTATAGATGGTTGCTGTCTTTCCGAGTGACTTTTTAATGAAACTATCAATTTCTGATTTCTTGGCTAAAATCAACTCTACCACATTCTGATAAAAAGAGCGAAATTCTTTTTTTTGCTTCATTTTCATAATATCATTCACAGATAACCATCGAATCTGTTGTTTTTCAAATATCTTTGTGTCCCTTATGATCTTTGGATCGAGCCTTTTTTGCAAAAAAAGTTGATTATTGTTGTAATAGTGTGGCAACATGGGATCATATTTCATGGGGAAGATATGAACGCGGTAAATACCGTAGCCATCACTCTTATAATCTACGTCAAATGTGCCATACTTGGTAAGCAAATGTTTTACATCGGCATCCGAACCGAGAAACCCTGTCAGTTCTTCGCCTCCTTCTCTAATAGCTGTCTGCATATAGCTCTCTTTATCATCTGTTCCACCGCCAAAATCAGACCAACCAGGATTTTCATCATCTGGTCGCTCTTTGCCGAATAGGAAATACAATTTGCCTTTGTATATCGTTACTGGTAATATGGATGCACCCATTATTATATTAATGCAAGATTATTATCTTAATATAATAAGCTTTTTCTTTCACTTCGAAGAAGTAGGTTTCAAAATACTTTAAATTTAATAAAATAGTATTTTATACGTATATTATAATATGCATAACAGAACTAAATCAAATAAATCGAATAGAACAAATAAAACGAGAAAACAAAGTAGAGGTAGAGGTCTATTTCTAAAAACAACAACTCCTGATGATATTGTTAGTTTAAGTCAGCAAATAAATACAGATCTAAATAGTATAAATAAAGACTCATATAGCCCATCTATCAATAACCAATTAGTAACACTTAAATCTATTAGTAGACAGCCACTTATAGACTGCAATACTAACAAAGCATTTTCATTAAAAAGTAATCAAATTCTAGAAATAAATATAGATGATAAATGCTATCCATATTTTTCAAGTGTAGCCAAAAAATTCCTACTGAAAAATCTATCTGCCAACAAACACATAAATCCAAAAAATATAATAACACCAATTCAAGCTTTAGGTAATTGTTGGTTTAATACTATGTTTGTCACCCTATTTGTTAGTGACAAAGGTCGCAAATTCTTTCATTTCTTCAGGCAACTTATGATCGAAGGTAAAACCTCTGATAATAATAAACCAATACCTAAAAATCTGAAAAATGGTCTTGCCTTGCTTAACTATGCTATCGATGCATGTCTAACAGGCAACGAATTTGCTTATAAAATGGATACAAATACAATTATTAAAGATATTTATAATAATATTCCATCCAAGTATAAAGATGTGCTACCTTATATAACTAACATAAAGGAGGCAGGCAATCCGATCCGATATTATGGCAGCTTAATATATTATTTGCATGATAAATCAATACAAATGGCATTCATTTCGTCTTGTAATAAAACATGGAAAACTCAATTGCTAAATAAATTAAAAGAATACGGATCACAGGATCCAAAGGATAATTATAAACCACACTTAATTATTCTAGAATTTTTTGATGATGAATCTAAAGTTGTAACTAACAAGGCAACCAAGTTTGCATTACCGACTGGCGCCCAATACAAACTAGATAGTTGCATCATAAGAAATACTAAGGGGCATCATTTTAGCTCTCTTTTGACCTGTGAAAAGAAAGAATATGGTTACGATGGTATGAGTTTCCATCGTCTGGTGCCTTTATCATGGAAAAAGAATTTAAACAAAGATTTTGTGTGGCAATTTGAAGGATCTACTGATAACGACGATAAACTTTTAGAATGGAATTTTAGAAGTGGATATCAGATGTTAGTTTATTACCGAATCCAATAGCTTACAAAACTGAGACCATTTTAGAAACCAATTTTTTCCCACCATTAAAAGATGGCTCAACACCATAAATGAAATCCTCGTTTAAAGTCAACAAATCGTCTGTTGTTAGCACGTTATAACCTAAAACAGATTCATTATTTTGTATCAGTTGATTCCATTGATCAATAGCTGGTTTATAAGACGTATGATGGCCTCCAGCTGGCATATATAAATTTAACACATATAAATTAGCATTTGGAGCACGCACCTTAATGGATTTAATTAATTCACTGTATTCAGCGAACAATTTTGTTACATTAAAGTTTTGACCGCGACTGTTCAAGATATTATTTCCACCGCATGAAACAAAAATGATATTATTAGAATCTATAGGAATTTTATCTATTTGTGCATAACAATCACTGATTGTAGCACCATCTTTAGCAAAATTATACACCGTATTTCCTACTAATTTATTGCTTAAAAGATCAGGAACTGACTCTCCTTGAGAAACATAATTAGAATTATTTAACATACTGTCTCCAATCAAGACAACATTTCGACCTTTATTGTTAGTAAATGCATTTACATCTACATTTGTATTTTTGAAATTAAATAATAATAATAGTATCATGATTGCAAATAAAATGACAATTATATACATCATATAAATAAACTAGAATTTAATATAATATAGTTAATATACGAATAACAGTAAATAACTATTTCACTATATTATATATGAATAGACAACAACAACAACAACAAAAACAAAAAAATGAATTATATACTAGGATCACCCGTATAAGAGATCAAATAAAAATAAAACAGTCTAATGTAAGTAAGCTAAAACAATTAGGAATTCAAACTCCTCTATTAACATCATTAGAAAAACAAATTCAAGAATACAAAATACAACTGCGACAGTTAATACCACAGCTTAAAGCTCTTATTCAGCCACCTACTTCTGCTCAACCTTTAAAATTATCGCCTTCTACTGTTACAGCCACATTAAAAAGTGATGCTCAACCTTCTACTGCTAGTGATATGCCAACTGAAGAAGAATTAAATGCCTTATTAATTGACGAATTTGATACACCTGCTGCTGCAGATTCAGACTTATTTGCTTCAGCTTATGCATTTCCACTACAAAAAGCGGCAACTGAAAGCATAGGGTGCAATGTTCCTTCTCATGTAGGCATCACTTCTTCACGAAATCCTAATAACTGTTACATAAATGTGCTATTTCAATTGCTTTTTCAAATGTGTGAATTTAAAAATAGGTTTATATCTCCATTTCAATCAGAATTTGGAAATCTTGCAATAGAAGAAGTAAGAAAAATTCTTTTAAGATATCAAGCACTTTATGAAAGACAAGGATATCAAAATCTAATTTTGCGAGATAATGAGTTAAGAGCAATAAAAGGACAAGTATATACTCTTTCAGAAGATTCATCTAAAGCAGAAGATCCGTATACTTTTTTTTCAGAATCAAATCGAAATGCTTTAGAATCTACAGATGGTATTGCAGTTGATACAATTTTTAATAATGCAAGTTCTCTAGATCGGTTTATATTTACACTAACATATAACACAAATACACCAACAAGTATTCAACAATTAATTAGTTTAGATAATAATCAAATAATTTTTGATTCTCCACCAAAACTTACACAAAAATATTTACTTTTTTATATACCAAGATTACTAGATAAACCTGATGTAGAACCAACCCCAATAATAAATATTAATGGACTAGTATTTAAACTAAAAGGCATTATAGTTTATTTAGATTCTGGATCAGCCAGTGGAGAAGGACATTATATTTATATAACATATGATGATGCAGTAAATGTATCTTTTATATATAACAATCAAATTGTAATACAACATAGGCTAAATATTGGATCTAATCCTAATGCAGTTCATGTGGAAGGAATTGCCCAAATACCTGACGATAGTATACAAATATATACTAAGTTATTACAACATAAAAATAATAGTCCTGACAATGTTTTAGAACCGGATTATAAAGAAACTATAAAAAAAGGTGGATATATATTTTTATATGAAGTAGAGACAACCCCACCTACTTTTGCTTTACCTATATCTGCAGTAACAAAAGCAGAAATAGATGATCGATCATTACACACATCTGTATTTTCATTACCATCTTTTATAGACAATCCTGAATCTGATAATGAATCATTTAAAGAATTAGGATCGAATGTATCAGATGCAAGTTCAGAATCATTTTTAAGACCTAGATCTAGATTATCGGCAGAATCATTAAGACTAGGATCAGATTCAGGATCATCTGGTGCAATATCATCTGATTCAGGATCATCCGATTCAGGAATATTACCAGGATCATTTAGGTCAAGATCATCTGATTCAGGATCATCAGATTCAGAAATATCACAAGGATCATTTGGGTCAATATCATCCGATTCGGAAATATTACCAGGATCATCTAATTCAGGATCATCTGATTCAGGACAAGGCCAATTACCAATAACAGAGCAACAATTTGAATTTGCTATAAAAATAATAAGAAAGTTATTTGACATAAAGCAAAATGAAGAGATAAAAGAAAAAACAGTAAAAA
>Ga0315905_10002399_pt1 | contig 19721 bp, 32 predicted proteins | sample LakEriMetagenome_5_FD_203522 | JGI IMG/M metagenome (GOLD analysis project Ga0315905, IMG submission 203522) | Freshwater fungal communities from buoy surface, Lake Erie, Ohio, United States - Buoy 4 MA121 | ecosystem: Environmental > Aquatic > Freshwater > Lake | place: USA: Lake Erie, Ohio... | reverse complement strand
TTAGTTCATCTGCAAGCTTACGTACTTCACCAACTTCTTGGGCTTGTCTACCAATAAGCTTCTCAGCCTCTTGGTGCATCCTGATAATTTCATCAAGACTCTTGCCCTTGTACTTGGTTGGAAGATTTTCCTCTTCAGGAGCTGCTTCCTGTACGGTTTCAACTTGAGGTTCTTCAGTTATTTCCTGAGTCTCTTGCTGAGTAATATCACTTGCTTCAAATAACTCTTCTTGCGTTTCGGTAAAAGATGCTGCCACATTATCCTCCTGTCCACAACGGATTCTAGGAACTTTAAAATGTCACTTGGAATCAGGCTTGCTGTTTCTTGTAAGCGACTCTAGTTGCTTCTTCGTGCTTTCTTGCCCACGCTTCATGTGCTGAAGGAAACGCACCTGTGATGCCCTCCAGACTGATGCGGGGTGACGAGATAATACGAGAAGCTTCATTGCGACAATGCGGACACTCTATAGAGCGTACCTCATCATCGACCAATTTTTCGGTGAGGTGGTCTTTAGCACACCTGAACTCAAATATCCGTTTCATCTGTTAACTCCCTATAGGCTTCTTCCGAAGTTTGCTTAAGGTTTATTACCCAGTTTAGGATATCTAACTGTCCTTTGGCGTAGTACAAGTCCTCAACACCAGTCAATCTTTCGATCTTATTGTAGGCATCCAGCATTTTCTGGGTGTCTTCAATAAAATCTTTCCATCCTTTTGAGGCCATAGTGTCAAACCTAGCCTCATAATATTCCTGAATGTCTTTATCCACAGTTTCTCCTATCTAGGACTGTGTTGTATTTCTACAACATATAATTTATTATACCATACTTTTCTTAATTTGTCAAGTACTTATTGAACTTTTCTATTCATTTGAGCTTCGACAATGTTTTCCTTAGTCTCAATCTCCCGTTCCTTCAAGATAAGTTCAGCTACCTTAGCACGGCGCTCAAACTCTCCTTGGTTGGAACCATCTAAGTTAGCGGACACTGACTGAATAACCTTAGCCCGTAGTTCTTCTGGCATTAGCTGAGCTTCAACCATAGTCTTTTGCGCCTTAGCCATTGCCTCTTGAGCATCGGCTTGGGACTCTGCTGCCCTAGAGTTAAGCTCATTGATCTGAGCCTGAACCAGTTGAATCTGCGCCTGCATCTGAGCCTGCTGCATAGCCTGAGCCTCTGGGTTAGGCTGGTTCATCTGGTCAAGAGCTGTTGCCAACTCTTCTTTATTGGACAGACTAGAGCCTTTGATGATGCCTTTAAGGACTAACGGCAATACAGGACTATCAGGTCCAAGGGTTTGAAGCAAGCCAATGAACTGTTGCTGCTCATACTCCCTAGCTACCATACCAAGAGTAGAAGCAGGGGTAAATTTAAAGTCCCTAGATGGGTATCGCTCTGGGTCAAACTGCATATAGCGATAGGCTACCTTCTTAATCAGAGGAATCAAGAAGTCATCTTGGAAGTTCATAAGAGCCTGCTTGTTCTTCTTGATGATAGAAGACATAGCCAAAGACATAGAAGCCCCACCAGCATCTCCTTGAGCTACAGAGCGGGTCATTGCCTGACTGTCTAGGGTTCCTGTAGCCTGCAGGAGCATCGTCTCAAACTCTTTAGCAGTAGAGATGTTGCCTGCGTCAGTAGATCCAAACTTAAATGGGAAGAGGATCTCGTTAGGGTTACCGTTGGTAAGCAGGGTCTTTCCGGGTTGTACCTTATAAGACACGCCACGGGGTAGCCTTGTAGCATCTGCTGCCATCATAGGAGCCGTAGTCAGTGCTAGAGAGTCCAGATGACTACGGAGCTGGGCATCAATAGCTTTCTGCATATTGTAACCCTTTTGCACGGTTCCCATTCCTACTAACCTGCCCGATACCTTCTCAGGTACATAGGTCACAATAGGACGGTCTTTCATCATGTATGGGTTGGCCTCTGCCTTGAGCAGGTACTGGTTGTTAGCGATAACAACTACAGCTTCTACCATGTCTGCATACTGATCTGCTGAACTATCTTCAGGAAATAAATCAGCTACTTCACCTTCTTCATTTTCTAACTGCTCTAAATACTCACGAGGAACTAATCCGTAGTAACGAAGGACTCGTACCTTATCTTCTTGGTATAGTGAGTCCAGTTGATTTGGGATGAGATCAGCATCACTAAACTCAGGACCAATATTAACCTTTCGATAGATCCCATCTTCAATGCCTTTAACTACTTTAAATAAGCTTGTATACTCTTCAACAGCTACTCCAAGACAATCGTCTATAGTTTCAGAGTTAGGGTCCCAGATAAAATTACGAGGATGAACTGATTTTACTGGCACAGATACACGATCTGTTTCCATTACCCCGATAGCAGAACCTGCTCCTCCGGGCATTGGCTGCATAGATGGTTGCAACTCAACCATAGATTTAATATGAATCTCAGCTACACCAAGACCAAAGACTTCAGCATTACGGTTTACTTCTGCCCAAGTCTTATGTACCTTGTCTTTCTTTAGATCATCGTGAAGCTGTCTACTAACCATCTCAACGTCCATCTCTTGCGGGTCAGCAGCATCGTCTTCTAACTCAAAGAACTCACCACGCCCTGTGGTAGCCTCAATGATCTCTGAGGTCTTGTTCTCTACTGCCTGACGGATAGCAGGTGATACAAGTCTGCTGCGCTCTGAGTCACGAGTCTTGTCCTCGTCAGACCATACGCCGTAATAGAGGCGCTCGTACTCGTCCCACTTAGCCTGATAGTTGTTATCACGGTGTTCTTTCCACCGATCACAATGATCAATAATAAAGGCTACTAACTCTTTATCTGATTCAGATACTGGGTCTTCTTGAAAGTCACTCATTGCATATCCTCTACTGTACTAGGAAACGGATTAACATAGTCAAGTCTTGCATCAACAGCGCCACCTTCTGTGTCGGTAAATTCAGTTGGTCCTAAAGGACGATCAAATGCTGCCATTGTATCTTTGTCTTGTCCCATCGTTGCTGGAAATACTTTACCTTTAGTTTTATCTTCTGAACCAGAAGTACGTGCAAAGAAAGGATCTTCAAATCGTAGTTGTACGTTACGTGCTTCAGCCTCACCATATGCTTTTAAATAATCACGAGTAGCTTTTTCTTTATCAGACTTAGAAGCTTTATCCCAAGACTTGTCAGTATACTTCTTTAAGAATTTATTTTTATTTGTTCCCTGTAGGAAGTTTTCTATTTGCTGGGCATAGTGTTGTGACTCATGAAGCAAGCCAGAAATAACAGCTACTGGGTCTTTTTTAACAAATGGATTTGAACCAATATTAAGATCAATTACTTTACTGTCTAGGTTATACGCACCAAATGATAAAGGTTTGTCTGGTTGATTCAGCATCCTGATTTCTCTATTAGCTAAGTCTGGATAAAACTCATATAGCTTTGGGTGGCTTAACAAATCTTTTACTCGATAAGTCTCACCTTCCTCAAGCATATCTACAGGTATTGTAAGTCTTGCGTCTGTATCAGGAATCTCAAACCTTAACTTATCATCTGGTCCGTAACCCATACCAGTTCTAGTTACTTGATCTTCAAAACTAGCGCCACGCTTAGCCATTTCTCTTGCTAGTTTCATGCTACTTTCCATAAGTTCAGTCTCTTCATCAGAGGCAGAACCAAGGTAGTTCATTAAAGCTTTTTGCCCTCCGATAATCTCAGGACGAGTAAGCTCTGGTGGTTTCTCGTCAAATAGAGACCTTCCACCTTTACTAGAGGCAGAAATAAATTCCTCTGGTATTTCTAATAAACCTTTGAATAAGCGAGCTATAGCCATGTTAGTATCCTGATACTGTGTCTAAAGGTTCGTACTCGTCATCTTCAATCATGTCTGTAAACTCTGTGATACCAATCTGATCGATATAGGCTAAGGCATCAATCAAGTCATCATGAACTGCGCTGTTAGGAAAGTTAAGGAGCTGGTCTACGAACTGCTTATTCCAATCGCCCCTAATTAGCTTAATCCTTCCATGCTCGAAGCGTCCCTGTAAAGCCCATACTATGCGGTCCGTCTTCTTCTTGTTGCCATGTGTCAGTTCTGTCACTGAGATGAAAAACGACTTCTTCTTCATCAAGTCTTGTAGGTACGGGAGTACGGCGTTCCGTGCCATTCCCCGCTCTATACCTACTAGCCGCACATCGTAGCTTCTTGCTGTTTCTAATATTTTGTTGGCGGTTTCTTTGATATCCCATCGTCCGAACACTATAGTATCTACAAACCATCCATCCAGAGTAACCTTAACCACAGCTATTGCAGATTCATCTAGATGCTTCTTTTTGTTACTAGCCTGCTTGCTTACATCTTCAAAGCCAGCCAGATCAACAGCGATGTAATACTGACCGTCACTAGGAGTATCATCGCTATCAACATAGTGTATCCATTCTTCCTTAAATAATTCTGATGAGGCGGCTTCGAAACTAGCAAGGTATTCCTGTCTAAAACTGAAGGAAGACATTGACTTCTTTGCAGCCTCAATCTCTTTAGGATCGAGTAGAGGGTTATCAAAAGAAGTAAAGTGAAACGATACCCAGTCTTCATCTTCGTCCCTCTGAGCCATCTGGTACAACTCATAGAAGTGATTCCTGCCCTTCGGTGTTCCAATGAACAGTGCTCCACCCTTTACATCTGACAGTGCTGGTCTTAGGATCTGCTCAAACACTTGCGGCTTCATGTCCGCATACTCGTCTACTACAACGTAAGCAAGACCAACACCACGCATAGTATCAGGACGATCAGATCCTTTAAGGTAAATCTTTCTATCATTTACTAAAGTTATTACCGCCGTATTCTCGTGGACAGTTTTGATAACTTCATGTCCAAGTTCCTTAAGAACCGTCCACATAATGTCTTTAGCTTGCTGAAAAGTTGGAGCAACATAGAAGACATCCTTCTCTTTAGATTTTAATGCCTCAATGATGAGGGTCCAAGCAGCGAGACGAGACTTTCCAAATCTTCGTCCTGCAGCAACCACTTTAAAACGGTGATTATCATTAAATACTTCCGTCTGCTTAGGATGTAGTTCGACTCTAAGATTTGCCACCAGAGTCCTCTACGTCTATAACTTCGTATCCTATCTCTTCAGTTTCTCTTGCAGCTATCTGAGGAGTACCTGTGGTAACAATCTGTACCTGAATTGCGTTAGACCTGCCCTGTCCCTGCTTCTCAAAGTGACTGATAGGTAACAGCCTATCAATACACATCTTAAGACAAGCCACCTGATCCTTATCATCATCGTCCATAGCCTTGCGGAGCACAGTCTCTATGACCTTTTCTCCGCTGGTGGACAGCAGTCGTGCATAAAATTCTTTTATTCTTGCTGCTTCGCCGGGAGGACGTCCTACCACGCCTCGCTTTTTCTTGGATTCGACATCAGCTTTTCTGGGTCTGCCTCTCTTTTTAGGGGGAGACAGGGTAACACCTTGAGCTTCTAAGGACACTTTTGTGTTTCTCCTTATTATCTATGTAGTTTTAAATTATTAAGAATTATTATTATGATTATTGTATTTAGTTTCTACATAGTTTGTTCTTAATACATTTATTATAGCATACTTTTTCTAAAAAGTCAAGTACTTTGTACTATTTAGGAGCTAAAGTGTACAGATTAGCAGCTTTATAGTGTACAGATTCTACCTCCTTTACCTACAAAGTCCTGTAAATTCCTAAGTATTTGATTTCTATAGTCTTTTTACTGTTCTATTTTGTACTATTTAGGGCAGTTTTCCCACTATTTAATTGCTATTTTACCTTCTGTTGTGTGCTGTAGGGTACTCCGCAACTCCATAATGTGAAATACCCCCTCCCCCGGTGTCTCTTTTACACCACAGTTGCTGGCATGGTTCTTGCATAGCAAGTTCTGTGCCAATAGGTAGAGACTATCGAGTCTGGGCAGGCGATAGAAAGAGTCTATGATGCACCCTACAAAGTGTCTCTAAAAAACAACACAGGGTACTGTATAAAAATACATTAGGGTTATCCCTAGGTAGACAGATCAGGTTTTCGTGCTATTCTACGCCTATGGATAGATAGTTATCTATTCATTCACTAACTAACAGGAGGTTTCACTATGAACTTTGAGAATAGCGGTAAAGAACTCGCCAAGATAGAGACTGGCGCAGGCACTAAGGCGGTGGCATTAATCAAGGACTGCCTGATCAGTATCACTTCGGATGACCAAATGGATCAGTTTTTAGATAGTTATCTAAATTACCGGGTCTCTCAAGGAGAGGATGAGAAGGAAGCCAAGAATTACAGGTCTAGAGTCAAGGCGATTGTAAAGAATTGGAAGGAATTAGACAAACGAACCAAGCTTTACGATTACACCACGAAGTCTGTGCAATTATTGGCGAAGTACGCTAGGGATCTGAACAAGAAGGAAAAACCCGAAGACGAAGACGGGCAGGACGATTCAGTAAAAGAAGAAACCCTGCTAAGCTTGGGCGATATCTCCGCCGAATTGGATAGACTAGCCCAGCACCTGCACCACCACGGGCTGTTCGATCTAGCAGGGCGCCTGATGGTAATCGCCAACGAGGTAGTCGAAGAGAAGGTGGAACCCGCAACAATCTAGGGAGGTGAGGGAGAAATCCCTCTCCCTTTTTTTAAGCTTGACAATTCGGCTGTGTTGTGTTACAGTGTGGTTGTGGTTAGTAATTGTGTGTTGTGTCAATAGATAGTTATCTAAAAGGAGAGTTAAAAATGTTTCATCTAGTCCGCATCTCAATTCGTTTCAATCGTGTGTTAAAGAATCGTGGTGGTAGGTTCCTGACTGTGTATCGTCATGGTGACAAGTTAAACGGTAAGGTGTTGTCTACTAACCCGTTTTATGCTAAGATTCAACGTGCATCTGATGGTCAAGTGTTTCGTGTCAAGAACTGGTCAGTGCGTTTCGTGTGTGCTGACCACCTCATCCACTTAAAGACGGAGTCTGTTTAATATGTTATCAAGAACATCCAAGTTAGGGTGTTATTCGTGGAGTCTTCAGGCTTGGGACACTTGTCCGGGGTCTAAAGATTCCACGGGTGAAGCAGTCCCTGCTTGCAAAGTGTGCTATGCCCGACAAGGTATGTATCATATGCCTAATGTCAAAGCAGTTAGGGCTTTCAATTTGCAAGACTGGCGCAATTCAGACTGGGTAGATCGTATGGTTTCATCACTATCTAAGCAGAAATTCTTTAGATGGTTTGACTCAGGCGATATGTATCATATTCAATTGGCTGAGAAGATCTATGCAGTTATGAATAGGACACCCAATTGTCAGCACTGGTTGCCCACTAGGATGTATAAGTTTCCTAAGTTTCAGGCTATACTTAGGGCTATGCATGGGCTGTCTAATGTTACAGTCAGAGCGTCTAGCGATGAGGTAGATGGGTCTATTTTAGATACTTATCTAAACTCTAGCACTATCATACCCGATAGAGACTATAAGACTGAGGCTTATGTGTGTCCTGCGTATAAACAGGGTGGAAAGTGCTTGACTTGTAGGCAATGTTGGGATAAGATGACTCCTGTGGTTGCATATCCGTACCACGGGAAGTCAAAGGCTAAGGTTATTAAACTCATTCAGATAAAGGGGTAGTCATGGACACAAAAGATATGTTGTATCATATGCAAGACTTAATCGAAGAGATTGAGAATGGTGGTTTCACAGAGCACTCAGAGGTAGACATTCGTGTGGCGTATCGCTCACTTCGGGATGCTGTTATGAAGATTCGTTGTGATGACTTGTATTCTATTAAGGAGACTGTATGAAGACTAATGACCTAAAGCGTGGCAGTCGCATCAAACTGTCCAATGGCTGGGAGGCAGAGATTGCTGATAACATGAAGGGCAACACTCGCATGGCTACTGTGTATGGTGACTTTACTGAGATGGGGTCTGTCTATTCACATGACATCTCTCATGTCAAGATTGCTGACCAGTGGTTTCCTATCGAGCATACTCCTCAGCAGATCAAGCTTAAGGAACAACTAGAGCGTATTGGGTTTTAGATAATTATCTAAGGAGTCTATGGTGGACAGTAACTTCGATATAGTGTATGAGGCACTCAAGCGTTTAGTAGAAACAGAGAGTGGTAACTACTGGCATGATGACCTGCCTCCTAGTATTGTTGACGCATTGGACATCATTCGCAAAATAGAGGAAGGCAAACTATGACACAGCTTGACAATGACATAAAAACTACCTATACTATCGAGGTGTACAAGAACGACAAGCGATACATAGTAGGACACAGGCTAACATATAAAATGGATTATGATAATAGGACTAGGGAGGAAGCTACTTTACTAGCCAAGGAATTAATATCTAAAGGTGTTGGCGATTCCTTTGCAGTATGCTTGACATATGTTACTAAAAAGAATCTACTTAGCGGCATAGAATTTCAAGAGCGTTACGATACACCACACTTTTGTTCCCCCTCATCTGAAACTTATTGGAGTATGTGATAACTATGAGAGAATATAATTATGATGATTGGAATGACTCTGACCGTCAAGGTGTGCCTATGGAGATGTTAGAAATCCTTGAGGCAAGAATCAGTGAACTTGAAGAGAATGCCAAGAATGCCGAGGATGATGAAGTCTTTATCCTCAGCAGAATTATGGATCTACAAGACACTGCGATTGAAGCAAGGGCTTGGGCTGTTGTGAATAAACTGGAGTATATGATTAATCTACACTCAGAAACTGTCCACGCTAAGGCTAGGCAATTGTTAAACAAAGACAAGGAAAATAATGCATAGACTCATACAGTTTATCTTGGGTCTATCATTTCCTATTGTGTTTATATATCTAATCTTTTATACGGCAGGTCATCTATGAGCGCATGGCTTATTGCAGGAATTGGTATTGTATACGCAATGGTGAGCGTTGACTTACTTACTAAAGGCAACACTGGACTAGGCATAGCCTTTATAGGTTACGCTATCGGGAACGTGGGCTTGACACTGGAGGCTATGAAGTGACTAACGAACCTGAAATTAAGTCACCTTGTATTGAGGTATGCGAGATTGACTTTGATACTAAGCTATGCTATGGTTGTCACAGATCAAGGATGGAGATAGAGAATTGGTTCTACATGAGCAGGAAAGATAAACTACAATTGTTAGAGACACTTAAAGAACGTGAGGAATATTATGGTAAGTACGAAGACTAAGAAGCCAGTAAAGAAAGTAGAGACAGAAGAAGTAGTTACTAACATTACAGTAGCTGACTGTACTGAGTTTGCTTCAATTGCTTTTGATAAGAATAATAACTTGTATGGTATAGACAAACAGGGTAGTTTGTTCTTCTATGTTTGGGACTCTAAAAAGTGGGTGGTTAAATGAGATGTCTTAGCTGCAACGCAGCACTGACTGACTTCGAGGCTACTCGAAAGACCCTAAAGACTGAAGAGTTTCTTGACTTATGTAACAATTGCTACTATACTATTAGTGATGATGTTTTAACTATCGATAGGGCAGACTTAGATGACGGTGAGGAAGTAGATGATGGGTGTATCGACTATGATCTTGACAACGAAGAACAGGTATGATACAATACTATGTAGTACTAAGTATTAAGTAGTTCTTTAATATTATTATTATCTTAATAAGGATACTTTAGTATGAACTCTCAAGAGCAACAGCAGATTCAAGAAGAAGCACACTACTGGTTCTGTCTCAATGACGTGGCAGACTATGTAGAATTACTAGGGACAAACCAAGTCATAAAAGATGTGGCTGTCCTGTTAGAGCAACGCAAAGAGTTGGATAAGAGGGTCAATGACTTCAGTCAATTAGGCGATGTAGCCTTTTGAATTGCACCTTGGCTTGCATTTCATGTGCTGTCCCTTTATATCCGAATACCTAACCATAGATAACTATCTATTTGGAGTTCAAATTGCAAGAGAAACTGATTTTAAACCTAGCAAAAGCTAACGCTGCAAAGAAGGCTGGGTACAAGCATAAGACACCAGTCCAACACTGGGAGGAAGACAAGACTAGCCTACGCAAAAGCATCAATGCCAAGTGCTACGACTGCTGTCATGGAGACACTGACGAGGTGAAGCACTGTACTGTCACTGTCTGTCCTCTGTGGTTTGTACGTCCCTATCAGGAGAAGACCAGTGGCTGAACAACTGAAGGCACATCAGCCTTGTCCTGACTGTGGTAGTAGTGATGCACTTACCTACTATGACTGGGGTAGTCTTTGCTTCAAGTGTGGCGAGAAGAAGGCAACCAAGGGCGATATGAAACCAAACCTAACCAAGGTTCAATCAAAGATGACTAACGTACATGACCTAATCTATGGCTCTGTGGTTGATCGAGGACTGACTCGTGATACCTGCTTGACCTATGGTATTGGTGTAAAGGATAACTACTATTACTTCCCCTACTACAACGGAGATAGCTTAGTAGCATACAAGAAGCGCAACACAGACGATAAACGATTTAGCATCGAAGGGACGTGGCAGCAAGGAACTCTCTTTGGGCAGCAGTTGTTTACCAAAGGAGGGAAGTATGTTACTATCACGGAAGGCGAGTTTGACGCTGCGGCAGCGTATCAGATGCTGGGTTCTAAGTACCCTGTGGTTTCTGTTAGGAATGGTGCAGGTAATGCAGTACAGGATATCAAGACGAACTACGAATGGCTCGACTCATTCGAGAACATCGTTATATGTTTTGACAATGATGATGCAGGCAGAACTGCTGCTGCACAAGTTGCTGAAATCCTTGGAACTAAAGCCAAGATATTTAAAGGAACCAAAGATGTTAAGGATGCCTGTGAATACAACGGGCAAGGACAAGGGAAGGAATTCGTAGACCTATGGTGGAAGGCTGAGCGTTTCACACCTGATGGTATCATCGATGGTGCTGGGTTGTGGGAATTGGTTAACCAACCAGTAGAGCTAGCTAAGGTTCAGTATCCTTTCTCTGGTCTGAATGATCTGACATATGGTGTGCGTGAGGGTGAGTTAGTTACAATCACAGCAGGATCTGGGTTAGGTAAGTCACAGTTTCTTCGAGAGATTGTCTATCATATCCTCAACAACAGTCAAGATAACATTGGGTTACTGTTCCTTGAAGAGTCTGTGAAGCGTACTGCTAAGAGCATCATGAGTTTAGCAGCCAATAAACCATTGCACCTACCTGATACTGAGGTAACAGATGATGAACTTAAGTCTGCTTTTGACAGCACTCTGGGTACTGGACGTGTGTTTCTTTTTGATCACTTTGGGTCTACTGCAATCGACAACATTATCAACAGAGTCCGCTTTATGGCTAAGGCTCTTGAGTGCAGGTTTATTTTCCTTGACCACGTGTCTATTGTGGTATCTGCACAAGACAATGGAGATGAACGTAAAGCTCTAGACGAGATCATGACCAAGCTTCGCATGATTGTACAGGAGACTGGCATTAGTTTATTCTGTGTCTCCCACCTTAAACGTCCTGATGGTAAGGGTCATGAGGAAGGGGCAGCTACGTCCTTGTCTGCCTTGCGTGGGTCAGGTTCCATTGGTCAGTTGTCTGACATGGTGCTAGGTCTTGAGCGTAATGGTCAGTCAGAGGATCTGAAGGAGCGACACACCACACGAGTCAGGGTTCTTAAGAATCGATTCAGTGGCCTGACTGGTCCTGCCTGTGCTTTGTACTATGACCGCATCACTGGGCGTATGACAGAGACACACGAAGACAAAGAACTGTGATATAATATTAGGATGAGAATCGCACTTGATATCGAAACTAATCTTAGCCACAATACTATTTGGTGTTGTTGCACTTACAATCTGGATACTAAGGAAGTGGTAGCATGGACAGAGGCAGGAAGTTTCAACCAGTTTATTCAGAAAGCCAGTCTGATAGTAGCTCACAACGGGATAGCTTTCGACTTTCCAGTACTAAACAGGGTTTGGAATACTACTATTCATATGAACCAAGTTCGGGACACACTGGTTATGTCAAGACTATCAAATCCTCAAAGAGAGAACGGACACAGCCTAAAAAGACTAGCCACGCTGGTGGGAAAGGAGAAAAAAGAATACGACAACTTCGACAGCGGGTTGACAGACGAAATGCTGGAGTACTGTAAGGAAGATGTACGCATATGCGGTGAGTTATATTTGTATTTGACTAAAGAATTGCATGGGTTCTCTGAGCAGTCCGTTGAACTTGAGCACAAGGTTCAGCGTATTATTGCTGAGCAGGAACGCAATGGTTTTAAACTAGATATACCTAAAGCAATGGGTTTAGTAGGGCAATGGGAGCATAGGCTTTGCGAGATTGAACATGAACTCCAAACTATTTTCCCACCCATTATCACCCAACGAGTTAGTGATAAGACAGGTAAGCAGTTAAAGGATGACGTTGAAGTATTCAATCCCGGATCTCGTCAGCAGATAGCTAAGCGTCTGATGAGCAAGGGTTGGAAACCAACTAAGCATACTGACAAGGGAGCAGTGATAGTAGATGAATCAGTCTTGGATGGAGTTGATATACCAGAAGCAAAACTCATTGCCGAATACCTACTCATTCAGAAACGGGTGGCTCAGGTTAAGTCATGGCTTACTGCTGTATCTGAGGACGGACGGGTTCACGGTAAGGTCATCACCAACGGAGCAGTCACTGGACGGATGACACACCACAGCCCTAACATGGCTCAGGTTCCTAGCAGTAGCAGTCCTTGGGGACATGAGTGTAGGGATTGCTGGACAGTAATAGATAACTATCTATTGGTAGGTGCAGATGCTAGTGCTCTAGAACTTAGGATGCTTGCTCACTATATGAAGGATCAAGAGTATGTCAAGACAGTCACAGAGGGATCGCAAGAGTTGGGAACTGATGTCCACACGAAGAACCAGAGAGCTGCAGGACTTGCTACGAGGGCGCAGGCCAAGACGTTTATCTATGCCCTACTATATGGTGCAGGACCTGCCAAGATCGGGACGATTGTTGGTGGTGGAGCAAAGGAAGGCAAGGAACTCACGAGTGCTTTTCTTCGGAACACTCCAAGCTTACAAAAGCTTAGGGCAAAGGTTGAAAGGTTATCAGAGGGAGGGACGCTTGAGGGTCTTGATGGACGCAAGTTACAGATCCGTTCCCAGCATAGCGCACTCAACACATTGCTTCAAAGTGCTGGTGCAATAGTAATGAAGCAGGCTCTTGTCTTACTGTACGACAAGCTACGAAAGGCTAAGCTGTCAGCTAAGTTTGTGGCTAACGTGCATGACGAGTGGCAGATAGAATGTTTAGCTGATCAAGCTGACAAGGTAGGAACTCTAGCAGTAGAGAGTATTAGGGAAGCAGGCACAGTGTTGAAGTTACGTTGCCCACTTGATGGGGAATACAAGAAAGGAAAATCATGGGCAAACACCCACTAGATAAGAACGATGATTTTTGGGAAGGGATGGAAGACGTTGTCCTCCTTTGTATACGAAAGGATAAGACGATCAACATGAAGACTTCAGTACGGGACATGGAGGAACTTCAATCTGTCTTCAGCACTGCCCTGATGATGGCAACATTTCATAAGGTGAAACAGGAGGATATTGACAAACTACATTGATGTGCTATAATATTATGGTAGCTGTAACTTTTAACTTAACTTGTTCAGGAGAACATTATTATGGATTTAAAACCTCTTAAGATTGAAGCTGATTTAATGTGGGCGTTTCTTGATACCCCTAATCAGATGTCGGGTAAGTATCAGGTAGACCTATGCAACCTATCCAAGCCTGCTATCAAGGCACTGGAGGAAGTTGGTATATCAGTTCGCAATAAAGAAGAAAAAGGTTTTTTCATTACTGCTAAGTCTAAGAACTATCCTATCACCACTGTTGATGCAGAAGGTAATCGAGTGACGTGTAAGGTAGCCAATGGTTCACGAGGCGTTGCTTTGATTAAGCCCTATGCTTACAACAAGAATGGTAAGAGCGGTGTTAGTGCTGGTATCAACAAGCTTACAGTAACAAAGCTTATTGAATACGTAGGTGCTGATGGCGTTGCTGCTGATGATGACGTTCTGTAAATAGATAATTAGCTAAAGGAAAGAAGATGACAACAAAGAAATTAACAGCACCCACACCTAAGTTTAATGTGAAGGTATCACCAGTAGAGTCTGTGTTTGAAGTAGAGGTTGATGGATTACCTGCCTCATTCTGGGGAGGAGAATGTTTCAAGTTCTCTGTATCCTCTGATGGCTCTGTCACTATCAACGACAATGAGTTCTCTAGTAAGAAGCAGGCAGCACAGGCACTCGAAGCTATGGCTACGTTTCTGAAGAAGTAATGTTAGCACTCATCGATGCCGACATCGTCTGTTACAGAATTGGATTCGCTTCCGAAGATGTTAACGACAAGCTATGCTTGGCACGATGTGCTGAGTTTATGGAGGAGCTAGTGATGAAACCTTGGGTGAGGGACTATCAAGGTTATCTCACTGGTTCCAACAACTACAGAAAAGACATAGCAGTAACAGCACCATACAAAGGAAATCGAGTATCAGCTAAACCCAAACACTATGAGCTTATTCGAGAGTACTTACATAAAGCATGGGCGTGTGAGATTGTAGAAGGACAGGAAGCTGATGACGCTATCGGTATCAAGGCTTATGAGATTGGAGACATCGAAGAATATATCATCATGTCTATCGATAAGGACCTTGATATGATTCGTGGTTGGCACTATAACTTTATTAAGGATAAGAAGTACCTGATTGATGATCAAGAAGCTATCAAACATTTTTATACGCAGATACTTACTGGCGATAGGGTTGATAATATTGTTGGTCTAAAAGGCATAGGTCCAAAGAAGGCAGCAAAGATTCTAGAGGACTGTATTACCGAAGCCGATATGTACAAAGCAGTACTCGAAGCATACGACAACGATGAAACTAGAGTCTTGGAGAATGGACAATTGTTATGGATACGAAGAAACGAAAACCAGATTTGGTCACCTGCCCTTTGCAGTACATCCAATGGGTTGACGCAGTAGCAGATGTGGAATGGCAAGAAGATGTTAAAGCGGAAGTTCACCTCTGTCACAGCATTGGTTGGGTTATTGATGAAACAGATGACGCACTATGCATCGCTAGTACAGTATCTATGGACAACAGCAATGCCCGTATGCATCTACCTAAGCAGTGGATTAAAGTAAGAAAGGATGTAGCACTTGAAACCGAGCAGCGCCAAGTCCAAAGGAAGACACCTGCAAAAGTGGGTAAGAGATCTAATACTAGCCAAATTCAATCTAGAGGCAGACGATGTTCGCTCAGTTAGTATGGGCGTCTCCGGGGAGGATTTGCTACTCAGTCCAGCAGCCAGACGGGTCTTGCCAATTAGTTTGGAATGCAAGTCCAGAGCAGCTATCTCAGTATACGGTTATTACGAACAAGCCAGAGGAAACGCAGGAGGATACGAACCTGTTTGCATCATCAAACAAAACAGAGATAAGCCCTTGGCTGTGGTAGATGCAGATTACTTTTTTGAATTATTAAGGAGCAAGCATGAGTAAAGTTTATCGATTCATTTATGATTCTGAGTTTGACACTGAAGAGCCTACGACATACCCAGAGGCTTCGACTGTTAAGGTACGTCACTACTTCGCAGACTTCACTGCATGGCCCACGATTCTCCACGAGTTCTGTAAGTTCTTGGAGGCTACTGGCTACAACGGTGTGATGGAGCGTGTTGTTCTAAAAGATCCTTATAACATGGAGAGAGATGGTTTGTTTGAAACTATTGGACCTAACCAGTACATTGCAACAGATGAGTTTATGGAAAAGGTAGAACCTTTAGACAACGAAGATAAGGATGCTAACTAATGACTGTTCATGCCATAATCCCAGACTGCCAAGTCAAGGACGGTGTTGACCTTAGCTACCTAACATGGGTTGGTAAGTATCTAGCAGAGAAGAAGCCTGACGTGATTGTACAGATTGGTGACTTTGCAGATATGCCTAGCTTATCTAGCTATGACGTAGGACGCAAGTGCTTTGAGGGCAGGCGTTATAAAACAGACATCGATGTTACTAACAAAGCAATGGAGATGTTGTTAGCACCAATTAAGGAATACAATGAACGAGCAAAGAGAAACAAAGAGAAACAATACAAACCAAGAATGGTGCTCACCCTTGGAAACCATGAAGAAAGAATTTCCAGAGCTATCGAAGGAGACCCTAAACTTGATGGAACTATTGGTCTCAGCGACCTTAACTACGAACATTGTGGTTGGGAAGTTATACCATACCTTGAACCTATTGTCATTGATGGGGTTGTGTACGCTCATTATTTTACTTCTGGCGTTATGGGGCGTGCTGTAACTTCTGCTGCTGCGCTGCTATCTAAGAAGCATATGTCTGCAGTGATGGGTCATGTGCAGAATAGACAGATAGCTTATGCTAATCGTGCCGATGGTTCACAGATTACTGGGTTGTTTAGTGGCTGTTGTTATCTGCATGATGAGGACTATCTAGGTAGTCAGGGTAACAAGTACTGGCGTGGTATCTGGATGCTGCATGAAGTTAACAATGGTAGCTTCGATGAGATGCCAGTATCTCTAAACTATTTAAGGAAGAAGTATGAGCATTGATAACGCAAGCCCTAATGACTGGTATGTAGCCTACCATCGTAATTCTAAATTTGATGATAAAACATTAGGTGACTACATTAAGTCTAAGCAGATTGGTGGCGATCATTACAAGTCTAACATCGAACCTTGGGACGTATTCCTTGACTGGGGCTTAGACCCTTGGGCTTGTAATGTAATCAAGTATGTTGCCCGTCATCGTAAGAAGGCAGGTAAGCAAGACCTTGAGAAGGCTAAACATTATCTTGAGTTCTTAATAGATAACTATGATAAAGTTGGTGACAAGTATTACAAAGTGTGATATAATATATGACCCTAACATTAGAAGAGATTAAAGAAAGGCTGAAGAGGTGGGATGAGCTAACCTTAGTAGAGGAGCTAGCGTTAAGGTCTGAAGATATAGTAGAAAGATTTGATGATATAATAGAAGACCAAGCAGACAGATTACAAAACTTAGTTAACTGGGAAGAATAATAAATATGGATTACTATCAGCAGTTTATTGCAAAGAGTCGTTACAGCAGGTTTCTACCTGAGAAGAATCGCCGTGAGCATTGGGAAGAATCAGTAGACCGTTACTTTACTTTTATGTTTAACCACTTGGAAGAGAAGTATAAGTTCTCTCCTAACAATGACCTACGCTTAGAGCTTATCAATGCTGTCAAGAACCTAGATGTTATGCCATCTATGAGGGCTATCATGACTGCAGGCAAGGCACTGGACCGTGACAACACTGCTGGTTATAACTGCAGCTACCTACCTATCGATGACCCTAAAGCATTCGATGAGGCTATGTACATTCTCCTGTGTGGTACAGGTGTAGGCTTTTCTGTGGAGCATAAGTATGTTACTCAATTACCTGAAGTGCCAGATCAGTTGTTTGATTCTGAGACTACTATTTCTGTTGCGGACTCGAAAGAAGGATGGGCCAAGGCATTACGCCAGCTCATCGCTCTACTATACTCTGGGGAAGTGGCAAGGTATGACCTATCCAAAATTAGACCTGCAGGAGCCAGACTCAGAACCTTTGGAGGACGTGCCTCTGGTCCCGGACCTTTGGATGAACTTTTTAGATTTGTTACCGACAAGTTCAAAGGAGCAGTGGGTAGGAAACTTACATCACTCGAATGTCATGATATTCTCTGCAAGATCGGGGAAGTTGTCGTTGTGGGTGGAGTACGAAGGAGTGCAATGATCAGTCTGTCTGATCTCGAAGATGACCGAATGAGGAGCGCAAAGAGTGGAAACTGGTGGGAACACAACGCACAACGAGCTTTGGCTAACAACTCAGCTTCTTACATTAGTAAACCCGATATCGGACAGTTTCTCCAAGAGTGGACTAGCCTCTATAACAGTCACTCTGGAGAGCGAGGAATCTTCTCACGAGCAGCAAGTAAAACTCAAGCTGCAAAGAATGGGAGACGTGATTCAGATTACGACTTTGGTACTAACCCCTGCTCAGAAATCATCCTTCGCCCATATCAGTTCTGTAACCTCACAGAAGTCGTTGTACGGGCCGAAGATACCGTTGCAGACTTGGCTAACAAAGTACGCATCGCCACAATCTTAGGAACATTCCAGAGCACTCTGACGCACTTCCCATATCTTCGTAAGATTTGGCAGAAGAACACTGAGGAGGAGCGTCTCTTGGGTGTATCATTAACTGGTATCTTAGATAATCCTTGGATGGGGAGGGTATGTGAAAGCACTACGCAATCTCTTGAATACTTACGAGATGTCTCGATTACTACCAACAATGAGTTTGCAACACGCTTGGGAATTCCTGTGTCTGCTGCGATTACTTGCGTCAAACCTAGCGGCACTGTGTCTCAACTTGTTAATTCTGCCTCTGGTATTCATACTAGACATAGTGAGTATTATGTTCGCCGTGTTCGTGGAGATAAGAAAGATCCTCTCACGAAGTTCTTAACAGACTCAGGTATTCCTACAGAGGACTGTGTTATGAGACCAGACAGCACTGCTGTGTTTTCTTTCCCAGTGAAAGCACCAGAGTCTTCTCGTACTCGTGAGCACTTAACAGCTATGCAGCACCTAGACCTATGGCTTATGTATCAGCGTCACTGGTGTGAGCACAAGCCCTCTGTCACCATCTCTGTTAAGGAAGATGAGTGGATGGATGTAGGAGCGTGGGTGTGGAGGAACTTCGATGAGATTAGTGGTATCTCTTTCCTGCCTTGGGATGGAGGCTCTTATCGACAAGCTCCTTACGAGGAGTGTACTAAAGAACAGTATGAGGAGTTAAAGGCTAAGATGCCTGAGACAATTGATTGGGATAATCTTAAGGAAGAGGATGACAATGTTGAAGGTGCTCAGACGCTAGCCTGTGTAGCTGGACATTGCGAGATCTAATATGACTATAGACTTAATTTTTATATCTGGATTGATGTTTGGTTTTGAGTATGTAGAAACTCTAGAAGATGAACGGTATATTGTAGTAGACTTTGCATTCTTAAGATTGCTTGTCAGCTTTTAGATATAATGCTGCTTCGTCCTTCCTGCGCTTAACAAGTCCGGGGAGGACCTTTCCCCCAGCTTTCGTCCAGTCCATGAAAGCTTCTGCAGTTCCTTCAAAGTCTCCACGGTTATGTCTCTGTCTTATTGTGCTACGCTGGAGGTTACCAAGTCCCACATTAAAACTAAAGCTGACGAGTGCATCAAACCTAGACTGAGTAAGACCAGTAGGACACAGTCGTAGTACACCTCTCTCAAATGTGACCAAGTCTTTGGCGAGGATGTCGTTGACCTCACCCATTGGTAGCACTCTGTCCCACCCGCTGGGTATTGCGAGGCTTTTGCGTTCCTCAAAAGGAACCCTGATATGGTTGGGGTCTATCACATGACCAACACCCACAGTCCACAGAAGAGCTGGACACCTGTAAGGCTTTGTCCTCACTCCTTCGTGGTGCTTGATCATCTCTATGCATTCCTTTGATACTTTCATTTCTTATTGAAAGTCTGTGACCCAAACCAGAATGCAATAATAGATGAGAAAATAATGGCTGAGTCTTCATCCCAAAGTAGGTTCAAGGCTTGGTCAAATGGGACGTTCTGCTTCCAAGCATAGAAGAACCCAAACACATTGACCATCACCAGCATAAAGAACATACCGTAGGTTATGACTG
>Ga0315905_10002398_pt1 | contig 19723 bp, 14 predicted proteins | sample LakEriMetagenome_5_FD_203522 | JGI IMG/M metagenome (GOLD analysis project Ga0315905, IMG submission 203522) | Freshwater fungal communities from buoy surface, Lake Erie, Ohio, United States - Buoy 4 MA121 | ecosystem: Environmental > Aquatic > Freshwater > Lake | place: USA: Lake Erie, Ohio... | reverse complement strand
CAGACCGATCCAGTTTGCGCAGCAGCGCCGGCCATGCCAGCAATCCGCCCTGCGATTTCGTCACTGCACGCGCCTGTTCCATCGCATTCTCAATGATGCGCGGATCAATCGACCTGAGTGCCACGCCCCCGGCCATGGCTCGCACCTGTATCGCGCAAGCCGTCTCAAACACGTACATGTTCAAGAACGCATCCGCAATCGTCTTGCCCACAGTAAGAAGGCCATGATTACGCAGCATCAGATAAGTTTTATCACCAAAGTCAGCCACCAGACGAGGCCTCTCCTCATCGCTGAGTGCAAGACCTTCATAGTCGTGATAGGCCAAGCTATTCAAGACAAATATCGACTGCTGGGATATCGGCAGCACACCGGCCTCTTGCGCCGCCACTGCCACACCATTGACGGTATGTAAATGCAACACGCACTGCGCATCGTCGCGGGCTGCATGAATCGCCGAGTGGATGGTGAAGCCTGCCGGGTTAACCGGGAATGGTGAATCTTCGAGCTTATTACCTTCAAGATCAATTTTTACCAACGAAGACGCGGTGATCTCATCAAACATCATCCCGTAGGGATTAATAAGAAACGCGTGTTCATCACCCGGCAGGCGCGCCGTGATGTGAGTAAAAATCAGATCTCCCCAACCAAATTGTGCAGCAAGGCGATAACAAGCTGCCAGATCAAGCCGCATCTGCCACTCTTCAGGGCTGACACGGTGCTGCAATGATGGAATTTCAAGTCGCTCCGGGGCGTTCATATGCGCTCACCTCTTCTCTGTCAAAATACGAGCTTGCCTTGCTTAACGAACAATCGTAACAGAAGCCCGGATGAACTCTCCTGAAACCCTGCCGACACAGCGGCTGCGACTTGCTGACCTGCGCATAACCAATCGTTTTGCGACGCTGCCCGGGGATTTTTATACCTCGCTCGCCTCAACACCGCTACCGTCGCCCTATCTGGTTTGCGCCAGTGAGCGCGCGGCCGGGCTGATTGGACTGGATCCGGAGGCATTCGGCCATCCGGAGTTCATCGCTGCATTCAGTGGCAATTTGACATTACCGGGTTCCCGCCCGCTTGCAGCCGTCTACTCGGGCCACCAGTTCGGTGTCTGGGCCGGACAACTTGGAGACGGCCGAGCCATCCTGCTAGGCGAGACTTCAGCCCCTGCCGATCCCATGGGTACGCTGGAGCTGCAGCTCAAAGGCTCGGGCAAAACACCTTATTCACGCATGGGTGATGGACGCGCGGTTCTGCGCTCATCTATCCGCGAATTCCTGTGCTCAGAAGCGATGGCAGCGCTTGGTATACCGACCTCGCGCGCTTTGTGCGTGATCGGTTCCGACATGCGAGTCCTGCGCGAGATGCCGGAAACTTCGGCCGTCGTCACGCGAATGGCCCAGAGTTTCGTGCGCTTCGGATCCTTTGAACACTGGTTCTACCAGGACCGCAAGACCGAGCTGCAGGTATTGGCCGATTACGTGATTGCCAACAGCTTTCCCGAATTACAAGGCGCCGCACGGCCTTACCATGCGCTGTTGGCGGAGGTGAGCCGTCGCACGGCCACGCTGGTTGCGCAGTGGCAGGCTGCTGGATTCATGCATGGCGTTCTGAACACGGACAATATGTCCATTCTCGGGCTCACGCTGGACTATGGCCCCTACGGTTTCATGGAAGCCTATGACCCTGCTCATATCTGCAACCATACCGATAGCCACGGACGCTATTCCTACCGAATGCAGCCTCGCATCGCCGAATGGAATTGCTACGCGCTGGGACAGGCGCTGCTGCCACTGATCGGCGAGACCGACGATGTCTACGATGCTTTGTCTGTATTCAAACCCACCTTCGAATCCAGCATGCAGAGTTTATGGCAAGCGAAGTTCGGATTGAGCAGCACCCTAGATGGCGATGCAAAACTGATCGATCGCTTGTTCGAACTCATGGCGGTTAGTCGTGTGGATTTTCCCTATTTCTTCAGGCAGCTCTCTTCGGTAAATCTGAACGAGACGCACAATGATGAAGCGCTGCGGGATCTTTTCATCGACCTTTCTGGCTTTGACGCATGGCTGTCAGAATACCGCCAAAGGCTGACGCAGGAGAACAGCGAAGATGCCCGGCGCAAGCAGGCGATGGACAAAGTGAATCCCAAATACGTTCTGCGAAATTATCTTGCTCAGATGGCGATCGACAAGGCGCAGAACAAAGATTTTTCCGAAGTAAAAAATTTACTGAATGTTTTGCAGCGACCCTTTGATGAACAACCTGAGCATGAGCAATATGCCGCACTGCCCCCGGACTGGGCGGCGGGGATTGAAGTCAGCTGCTCATCGTGAATAGGCTAGGAGGCAAGTAATGAATGTCAAAAAAATTGTGCGTACCGATGCCGAATGGCGCACCCTGCTCGAGCCGATGTCTTATGAGGTGACTCGACAGGCCAGTACCGAGCGTGCGTTCACCGGTAAATATTGGGATCATTACGAACATGGCATCTATCAATGCGTATGCTGTGGCACAGCACTGTTCGAGTCTGACACCAAATTTGATTCTGGCTGTGGCTGGCCCAGTTATTTCAAAGCCATTAATCCCGCGCATGTCGCTGAACGAGTAGATCAAAGCTACGGGATGGTCAGGACAGAAATCCTTTGCAATGTCTGCGATGCGCATCTTGGTCATGTATTTCCCGACGGGCCACCGCCCACCGGTCTGCGGTATTGCATCAATTCGGCTTCATTGACTTTTATTCCATCGCCTTAGGCTTACCCCGTCATGAAACTTTTATTCGACCTGTTTCCGGTCATTCTATTTTTTCTTGTTTTCAAGGTCGCGGGCGCCAACCCGGAGGCCGCTCAGGCATTCGGCGCACAGTATCTGTCAACGCTAGTCTCTGGCGGCGAAGTCACGTTGACGCAAGCACCGATACTGCTCGCGACGGCAGTGACCATTCTGGCGACGGTCGCACAGATTGGTTGGCTCCTCGCAAGACGCAAGCCCGTTGATAATATGCTCTGGGTATCACTGGGCATCATCGTCTTGTTTGGTGGTGCCACCATTTATTTTCATGATGAACAATTCATCAAACTCAAACCCACTGTGCTGTATTGGTGTTTCTCAACCGCTTTGCTTGTGAGCCCTATTTTGTTCGGTAAAAATCTCATGCGTTCGATGATGGGAAAACAGCTCACGCTGCCAGATCCCGTCTGGACCCGCCTGAATCTTGCTTGGGGATTGTTTTTTGCGGCGATGGGGGCAGTCAATCTTTATGTGGCATTCAATTTCCCCCTCGCCTTTTGGGTGAATTTCAAATTATTTGGCTTTCTCGGTCTGATGATTATTTTCATCATTGCGCAGAGCATCTACCTGGGTCGTTATCTAAAGGAGGCAGAATGAATCGCGTCGAGACTATCAATACCTTGCTGTGCGAGGGCTTCGCGCCTCTGGAGTGCCAAATCGACGATGAATCGGCAATGCATGCGGGTCATGCGGGTGCTGCCTCTGGCGGCGGGCATTTCCGTTTGCGGCTGGTTTCAGCCAATTTTGAAGGGCTGGGCAAAGTCGGTCGCCACAGGCTGGTGTATGATTGCCTGGGCGCGGTGATGCAAAAAGAGATACATGCGCTCGCAATGACACTGTTGACCCCGGCTGAAGCAGCTAAGAATTAACTAGCCACTTCTGTAACCGATACGGTTTTTTTCCAACATTTTCACCATTACCCCACATGAAGAACTTGAAATCCGCTCGTTTGCTGCTTGCACTGGCCGCATTCACTTCACTTTCCGCGATGGCGCAAAACGTGGCCGTCGTCAACGGCAAAGCCGTTCCCTCGAACCGTGTTGATGCCATGGTCAAGCAAATGGTCCAACAGGGGCAGCAGGACACGCCCGAAATGCGCGCCATGATCAAAGACGAACTGATCAACCGGGAAATCCTGACCCAAGAAGGAGATCGTCAGGGTATCGGCGCACGTGCCGACATCAAAAATCAGGTTGAATTGGCCCGTCAGTCCATCGTTATCCGCGCGCTGGCCGCAGAATTCTTGATCAAGAATCCGGTTAAAGACGAAGACATGAAGGCCGAGTACGACAAATTCAAAGCGCAGTCGGGTGGCAAGGAATATCACGCACGCCACATTCTGGTTGAAAAAGAAGAGGACGCGAAGGGCATCATCACCAAACTGAAATCCGGCACCAAGTTCGAAGAGCTGACCAAAGGATCGAAGGATCCAGTGTCGGCACAGCACGGCGGTGACTTGGGTTGGGCGCCTGCAAGCGCGTTTGTGAAGCCATTCTCGGACGCGATGGTCGCTCTGAAAGTCGGTGAGTTTTCACAAGCGCCAGTACAGACCGAATTCGGTTTTCACGTGATCAAGCTTGAGGAAATGCGTGACGCACAAGTGCCCAAGTTTGAAGAAGTCAAAGCGCAGATCTCTGAATCGCTGCAACAGAAAAAGCTGCAGGCATTCCAGCAGGACCTGAAGAAGAAAGCGAAGATTCAGTAAGACCTGGCATTCGCCATTGAGACGAGGTTGGGTCTCAAGCACAAAGGGCTCCTCACGGAGCCCTTTGTTGTTTCAGCAAAGAAAACTAGCGAACTGATTTGATCAGGCGCGGCACCTCATCCTGTACACGGTTACCCCACCCACTTACGCGCGTTGCGGAACATCCGCATCCAGGGCGCATCCTCAGACCATTCCGGTGGATGCCATGAATTGAGTACGGTACGGAACACGCGTTCCGGGTGAGGCATCATCACCGTGAAACGACCATCACTGGTGGTCACTGAGGTAATACCCGCCGGTGAGCCATTGGGATTGTAAGGATAGCGCTCAGTGACAGCGCCAGCATTGTCGACAAAGCGCGCTGACACCAGGACATCGCTCTGCGCACCGGTCGCCGAAAAATTGGCAAAGCCCTCGCCGTGGGCCACTGCAATCGGCGCCTGCGTGCCAGCCATGCCGGCAAAGAAGATCGAGGGTGATTCCATCACTTCAATCATCGCAAAGCGTGCCTCGAATTGCTCCGACTGGTTGCGCGTGAATTTGGGCCAGTGGCTGGCACCGGGAATAATGGATTTCAGGCTACTCATCATCTGACAGCCGTTGCAGATACCCAGCGCGAAGGTATCGGTACGCTGAAAGAAGCTCTGAAACTGCGATGAGAGCTTCTCATTGAACAAAATCGTTTTCGACCAACCCTCGCCTGCGCCGAGCACATCGCCATATGAAAAACCACCCACGGCGATCAATCCTTTGACATCAGCCAGACTGGCGCGACCGGCAATCAGATCGCTCATGTGCACATCAATCGCATCGAAGCCCGCCTTGTGCATGACCCAGGCAGTCTCCACATGCGAATTCACCCCCTGCTCGCGCAAGATAGCCACGCGCGGACGCACTCCGGTGTTGATGAAGGGCGCAGCAACATCCTCCGCAGGATCAAAGCTCAGTTTTGGATAAATGCCGGGATCGGCTTCATCAAGCAGACGATCGTATTCTGCATCGGCGCAAGCCGGGTTATCACGCAAGCGGGCAATCCGCCAGCTGGTTTCGCTCCAAGTGCGATGCAGTTCTTCCCGCTTAACGCTGTAAATGATTTTGGCATCTCGCGTGAACTCGATCACACCCCGATTATTGAGCTTGCCAACGATGTGACTGCAAGCACCCAGCTTATGCTCGCGCAAGATATTCATGACGTCGGATTTCTGATCGGCGCGTACCTGAATCACTGCGCCCAGCTCTTCGTTGAACAGCGCACGCAGGGTAAGGTCATTGCGTCGCTCACCTACCTGACTCGCCCAGTTTTTGGAATCACCCCAATCACTGGCGTGCTCGCCCTCAGTGACCAGAATATCGACATTAACCGACAGTCCTGTCCGACCTGCAAAGGCCATTTCGCATAAGGTTGTATACAAACCGCCGTCCGAGCGATCATGGTAGGCCAGCAGCAGCTCCTCACGGTTGAGCGACTGAATCGCATTGAAGAAAGCTTTGAGATCATCTGCACTATCGACGTCGGGTACCGAGTCACCGATTTGCTGTATCACTTGGGCGAGTGCAGACGCACCCATTCGGTTTTTACCGCGCCCGAGATCAATCAAAATCAGCGCCGTCTCGCCGGCATCGGTTCTGAGTTGTGGCGTCATGGTCAGCCGCACATCTGCCACCGGACTGAACGCGGACACAATCAGCGACACCGGAGAAATCACAGCCTTGCTTCCAGAGTCATCCTGCCAGGTCGTGCGCATGGACAGCGAATCCTTGCCGACCGGGATGCTGATGCCAAGCGCTGGGCACAATTCCATGCCCACCGCTTTCACCGTATCAAACAGCGCAGCATCCTGACCCGGCTGTCCGCACGCGGCCATCCAGTTAGCCGATAACTTGATATCGGAGAGCTGACGTATCGATGCAGCCGCGATGTTAGTAATGGCCTCACCTACTGCCATGCGGCCAGAGGCCGGCGCATTGATGACCGCCAGCGGCGTACGCTCGCCCATGGCCATTGCTTCACCAAGATAGCCCTCATAGCTCATGGTCGTGACTGCACAATCAGCCACGGGTACTTGCCAAGGGCCGACCATCTGATCACGCGCTGTGTGCCCACCGACGAAACGGTCACCAATGGTGATCAGGAAGGATTTGTCAGCCACTGTTGGTAAACGCAACACGCGTAATGCGGCATCTTCCAGACTAATTTCGGTCAGGTCTATCGGCGTGCGTTGCAGTGGCTGACGCTGGACATCGCGATGCATTTTTGGTGGCTTGCCCAGCAAGACATCCATGGGCATATCGACCGGATAATTGTCATGCTCGGGGTCGAGCACCCGCAGCTGCCGATCTTCCGTGGCTATACCAACGACCGCAAACGGACTGCGTTCACGCTCGCATAACTCTCGGAACAAACCCAGGCTGGACGGCGCGATACCCATCACGTAGCGCTCCTGCGATTCATTGCTCCAGATTTCTTTGGGTGCGAGACCACTTTCTTCGAGTGGCACTTTGCGCAAGTCAAAGACCGCGCCACGACCCGCATCATTGGTCAGCTCGGGAAACGCGTTGGACAAACCACCCGCACCCACATCGTGTATCGACAGAATGGGGTTGTCTTCACCCAGCGCCCAGCAGGCGTTGATGACTTCCTGTGCGCGTCGCTCCATTTCAGGATTGCCGCGCTGGACTGAATCAAAATCCAAGTCCGCGGTATTGGCACCCGTGGCCATGGATGACGCAGCACTACCGCCCATGCCGATGCGCATGCCGGGGCCACCGAGTTGTATCAGCAAGCTGCCCGGTGGCAGACCTTCTTTCTTTGTGTGCTGCGCAGCGATATTGCCCATACCGCCAGCGATCATGATCGGCTTGTGATAGCCATACACAGTGCCACCAACATTTTGTTCATAGGTGCGGAAATAACCCGCCAGATTCGGCCGACCGAATTCATTGTTGAATGCCGCGCCGCCCAAAGGCCCCTCGATCATGATCTGCAAAGGTGACGCAATACGCTCGGGCTTGCCGGTGATGTGGGACAGGCCGATATCTTTTCGTGTGGCGGCGGGCTGATTTACATCACGCGCGTTTTCCCAAGGCTGCACAGCATGGGTCAGCATGAGATTGGATACAGTAAAACCCGTCAGGCCCGCCTTGGGTTTGCCGCCTCGACCCGTGGCACCTTCATCACGAATTTCTCCACCCGCACCCGTTGAAGCGCCGGGAAAAGGCGAAATCGCTGTCGGGTGATTGTGGGTTTCGACCTTCATCAGAATATGCGTGGCTTCGTCTGAAGGAAGATACTGCTGACCCTGTGCAGCGCGCGGATAAAACCGCGATACCACCGCACCTTCGATCACGGAAGAATTGTCCGAGTAAGCCACTACCGTACCCTGCGGATGCAGCTGATGCGTATTGCGGATCATGGCAAACAGCGAGCGGTCTTGGACTTCGCCGTCGATGGTCCAGTCGGCATTGAAAATTTTGTGACGGCAATGTTCGCTGTTGGCTTGCGCGAACATCATCAGTTCGACATCGGTGGGATTGCGACCTGCGCTACTGAAGGCAGCATCGAGATAGTCGATCTCATCATCTGAGAGCGCGAGGCCGAGCTCGATATTCGCGTTTAAAAGCGCCTGACGACCACCCGTTTTTATATCAATGTAGGCCAGCGGCTGCGCAGGTAATTCGTCGAAGAGCGCCGCTGCTTCCTCGGATGTGCGAATGACGGTCTCGGTCATGCGGTCATGCAGCAGCGCCACTACCAGCGCCGTTTGCTTTGCATCCATCGCGGCTGACTTGCCCAGCAATCCGGATTTGAGCGCTACCGTGTAGATCACGCCGCGCTCAATGCGATGAATGTGGGACATGCCGCAGTTGTGCGCGATATCCGTCGCCTTACTGGCCCAGGGCGAGATGGTCCCGAAACGCGGTATGACGATAAATTGCTCGCCCCTAAGATCGGACGCCAGCGGTTCTCCGTAGGACAGCATTGCCTCGAGCTTCTGACGATCGTCGTCGTTCACCGGCGTCTTGCTGTCAATGAAGTGACAAAAGCGGCCCGTGATCCCCGTGACAGCAGGATGGATCTCTTTCAGTTGTGACAATAGACGCTGAATACGGAAAGCAGACAGTGCATTGGAGCCCGGCAAAATGAGCATGGCGGAGGCAGCTTGAAGTGGGTTACGCGCAAGGGATGGCGCGGTAAAAATCAAGGTTGCGATTATAACCCGCCACCCTCTTTCAACACTCTCGAGATGAGCTGCGCCAATCAGCCATGTGCTATGGTCTGGCGCATTATTTCTTCGCAGATGCTTGCATGACCATGAAGCAAAGCTATTCCCGCATACGTACATTGGGCAGCACACCTCGCAGCGATCTCGTGGCATCAAGCCTGTCGCTCGCTGAAACCCAACAGGCGGTGTTCACAAAAATCTACGCATCGGAGGCGCTGGCAGCGGCCAGCGCCGCTGATTCAGCACGCCAGAACGGCAGGCCTATCTCTACGCTTGCTGGCTTGCCCATATCCATCAAGGATTTGTTCGACACCCAAGGCGAGGTGACGCTGGCCGGCTCCATCGTGTTGCGCGATCGTCCGCCTGCTCAGCAAGATGCCCCGGTGGTGGCTCGCCTGCGCGCCGCAGGAGCAGCGCTGCTCGGCAAAACCAACATGACCGAATTTGCCTTCTCGGGGGTCGGTATCAACCCCCATTTCGGCACACCCGGCAATCCAGCCGATCCGTCTCGCATACCTGGCGGGTCGTCCTCGGGCGCGGCAGTCTCGGTGGCCGGTGGCAGCTGCGTTGCGGCGATAGGTTCGGACACCGGCGGCTCGATTCGCATCCCTGCTGCACTCTGTGGACTGGTCGGATTCAAACCCACCATGCGTCGGGTGCCGGTGGCGGGTATTGTGCCGCTATCGCCTTCGCTGGATACGCTGGGACCCATTGCGCACACGGTTGAAGATTGTGTGCTGATCGATAGCGTGATCACCGATACACCCTTGCAGCTTGAGCGCATCACGCTCGCCGGGCTACGGCTGGCAGTGCCGCTTGATGTGGTGTTGGACGACATGGACTCGCAGGTCGCGCATGCCTTTTCCAGAGCTTTGTCGCTCCTCTCAGCCGCCGGTGTCGAGGTGATCGACGCGCCCATGCCCATGCTGCGTGAAGCGCCGCAGATCAACCGCTTTTCGCCGATAGAAGCCTATGCATGGCATCAAACTCTTTTACAGACGCACGAGGACGCCTACGATCACCGTGTCGTTCAGAGAATTCGGCAGGGCGAACATCAGTCGCCGAATGCATTGGATGAACTCCATGCTGCGCGCGCTGATTGGATACGCCGCGTCGGCTTGGTGCTCGCAGATTTCGACGGACTTATCATGCCCACTGTGCCCATCGTCGCGCCGCACATCGCGCCATTGCTCGCTTCGGATGCCGCATTTTTCGAAGCAAATCGTCTGCTGCTCCGTAACCCTTCACTCATCAATATTCTTGATGGCTGCGCCATCTCAGTCCCCTGCCACCAGTCAGGCGAATTGCCGGTGGGCCTAACGGTAGCAGGGCTGGCCATGACGGATGCAAAGTTAATCGCCATCGCTCAGATGATTGAAGATTTACTGGGAAAGCGGAACGAATTCACAATGGCTCCATGACATACACTGCGTTGGCAAGTGATGTGCCGTACCTATCATCCATGCCATAGGGGACTTTTGAAAAATCCCGTTCTTGGTACACGGCCACAATCTTGTCATAACCCAGAGAAAGTATGAATTTAGAAGCGTTTTCTGCTTCCACGGAGTCCTGGAAAGTGAAACGGGCCGATCCGAAATTGATGTAAGCCACGCCGGGATTCTGATCATCAAAGAAAATTTCACCACCCACCACGCCTCGAAGCTTGATCATGCTGTGCACGGGGATGCCTCGGGAACTTTCTTCACATGGCGTCATTTCGCAAATGATGTGCATACCGGCGAAGTCAATCAAATAAAGGTATTTGAATTCCCTCTGTCCATACGGTCCCGTCGCGACATTGGTGAATATGCCATCTCCTGGTGTGCGGCTCTGTAATTGGTCTTTCAGCGGTAAAGTGTCCGCATCATAGGGATTTGTGTTGCTGGGTGGTTTTTGCGGAGCGATGTTATAGAGTGGCTTGCCATACTCAAAGCCATGATATTGCGTGGCTTTCAGCGCCGCTAACTCGCTTTCGGGAACGGTCACCACTTTCCACGGTTCCGCAAGGGTTGAACTGATCACCTTGGGTGTAGCGGCGATGACCTTCGGGTCGACCACCATCGCTTTCTTTTTCATTTCTTGATATTCCACGAAAGCCTTCACGAGTGGATCCGTGTAATGGGCCGTGCGAGGAACCATTCGAGGTGCTTGGCGGCCGTGGTCGACCGAGCCTTTTAAGGAATTACGTTGAAAGTTCGTTGAGGATCTGGCCACTCTAACTTTAAGAAGTAAGTTCATGATGGGTCCTTTTTGTAAACTGTCTCTAACAAAAGTTGTCTGACAACCGCTGACCACTGCTGACAACTGCTGACAACCGCCGACACCGGAAGACGTGGGCTATCGGTATCGTTTTCTTTTTTGCAATTGCCGTGCCATACACGCCGGGTGGGGTAAGTGTTTTCTGATGGCGATTTTCAGCAGGAAGCGTGGCGTGTCGTCAACAGAACGTCAGCAGCTCGCACCAATAAGTAGTTCTTTTATCGAGCAAAGAAGTGCATGCACTGATTTGGGTAAATTGATGGGTGCGGATCGCCGATTAACGGTTCAGATTGTTTTGAAACGAGTTTGAGGCTACCCTATAGCGGCTTTTTTTATAAAGTGTTTCCCTGAAGAACATAGGCATCGACCTGCCCAGCACTAATCTGTGGGCTGCAAGGTTTGCCTGGAAGTGGAGTCCAATGCGTGTCGCTGTGATTGGTGGTGGTGTCATCGGTGTCTGCACCGCCTACTACCTGGCCGAGGCCGGGCATGAAGTGTCTGTTGTTGAACGCTATGGCAATGTTGCCCAGGAAGCCAGTTTCGGGAATTTGGATCTCATGGGACCGTCCGCCGTCCGTCCTTGGGCGACCCCGGGGACGATCGGTCGGGTTTTCTCCATGCTATTTCGTCCGGAATCTCCGACGTCATTCAGTGCCCGTTTTGAGCCCGCCATGTGGCGATGGCTGCGCCGCTCAATGTCCGAATGCGCATTACCCCGTTACAAACAAAATCAGCAACGCCTGCTGCGCCTTGCCGGTTACAGTCAGGAGCTGATGCAGCATCTGGCGCAGACGCGCGAGCTGGATTTCCAGCAACGCAGTGGCGCTTTGATGATGTTTCGTACATCCCGCGAGCTTGAGTTGGCCCAGCCCATGATGGAGCTGCTGGGGGAGATCGGCGGTCGCCATGAACTGCTCGATGTCGAAGCGGCCCGACAACTGGAACCGGCCCTGTCGACCGAAACGGCATTTCATTCAGCCTTGTACATCCCCGATGATTGGTCGGGCAATTGCCCACTGTTCGTGCGACAAATCAAATCTCTTGCACAGGACAAGGGCGTGGAGTTTCACTTCAACACCGAGGTGCAGACCATACGGCCAGAGATAGGCGGGGTAAGCTTTCAGGTCGAAGGTCGCAGCATTGATACCGATGCGGTGGTCGTTGCAGCGGGTAGCGACAGTGTTCGCCTGCTCAAAGCAATCGGTATCAGCCTGCCGCTCTATCCGGTCAAGGTTTATTCAGCGTCAACGCCGATTCAGGAGTACGAGCTCGCACCACAGCTCTCTGTTTTTGATGATACTTATCGGGTCGGCCTTACGCGGCTGGGCAAGCGCATTCGCATCGCCGGTTGCGCTGAACTGGGATCGTCGAGTTTTGATCTGAATCAGAAAGCCGTGAACACTTTGGTTAAAGTTGGTGATGACTGGTTTCCGAATGCCGCAAATTACCGCACCGCGAGTTTTTGGTGTGGACCGGCGGCGATGCTGCCTGAAGGCGTACCACTGCTAGGTGCCACGCGCTACCTGAATGTCTTCATTAACACGGGACATGGCGCGGGCGCTTGGGCATTGGCGGCGGGTAGCGGTAAGCTCATGGCTGACCTCATCTCGCAAAAGCGCACTGAAATTGATATGGATGGCCTCACACTGACACGATATGGCGATCGGATGCGCTGATCAGCGCGACTCCTTGAATCTCTACAGCGTCGCGCAAATTCGAGCGATCGAAGCAGCTGCGCTTTCTTCGGTCGGACCCGGCATCCTGATGCAACGCGCAGGCGCCGCCGTTGCCCGCCATGCCCTGACACTGCTGCCTGAAACCACCAAAGACCTACATGTGCTGGTCGCCGCAGGGCCTGGCAACAATGGCGGTGATGCACTCGAAGCCGCGGCCATCCTCGCTCAACAGGGAATCACGGTTACCATTATTCATCTCGCGGACGACACCAACCTACCCGCCGATGTTCGCATGGCACTCACGCGCGCGCAGCAAAGCAGCGCCGTATTCGTTGAGTCGCTACCTGACATGTCATGGTCAATGGCGATCGATGGCCTTTTCGGGATTGGTCTGACGCGTCCGCTTGAGGGCCGCTACCGAGATCTGGTTACACAGCTCAATCAGTTGAATTGCCCCGTGCTGGCCATTGATGTGCCCAGCGGACTCGATGCAGATACCGGCGGCATCGTTGGCATCGTTGGCACCGATGGTCTGACCGTGCGCGCCGATGAGACGCTCACCTTCATTGCCAACAAACCCGGACTGCACACCTTGCATGGGCGCGATAGCGCCGGTCATGTCGTTGTGGATGATCTTGGCATTGAACCAAATCTTTTTCCGAAGCCAATAGCCCGCCTGAATACGCCGCTCGCTTTTGCTGATGAAGTTCGTCCGCGAGTGCATGCATCGCACAAAGGTAGTTATGGGGATCTGCAGGTGATCGGTGGTGCTGAGGGCATGAGTGGCGCGGTGATACTCGCGGCACGCATGGCGTTGATGTCGGGTGCGGGACGTGTATTCGCTGGTTTCGCGGGGCCGGTGCCGGCCTATGACAGCCTGCATCCCGAGCTGATGTGTCGACACGCGGATGACTTACGCACAGATGATGGTGCCGTCGTCATCGGACCGGGTCTTGGTATGTCGAGGCACGCACATGATCTGCTGGGTCACGCACTGTCTTACGCGCCTGCTTTGGTGATTGATGCTGACGGTCTTAACCTGATCGCAGCGGAACCAGGATTGCAATCTCGTCTTGCGCAACGTAGAGCACCTACCTTACTCACGCCCCATCCGCTGGAGGCAGCGCGACTGCTGGGCACCGATGTCCATGCCGTGCAGTCAGATCGATTGAGTTCAGCGAACGCACTGGCACAGCGCTATCACGCCACCGTGATACTCAAAGGGAGTGGCAGCATCATTGCTCACCCCGGCGAGATCCCTGTCATCAACACCACGGGTAATCCAGCACTGGCGACCGCCGGCAGCGGCGATGTGCTGGCCGGGCTCTGCGGCGCGCTGCTTGCTCAGGGTTGGTCTGTGCGGGCGTGTGCGCTGGCTGCAACTTGGTTACATGGCAGCGCGGCGGATCAGATGGTGGCCGACGGCACAGGACCGGTAGGCGCCACGGCGAGTGAACTGATGCCTTGGATAAGAAAGGCTTTAAACAAATTGGTTAACGAGACCAGTGCCATGCCGCGCTGAAATGTCTCAGTGTCTGAGTGTCTGAGTGTCTCAGTGTCTGAGTGTCTCAGTGTCTGCATTACTGGCGCCTATCGTCAACCAGCTGTCCGGCAGCGATCGTCAGCTGACGCGCACAGCGCGCCGCCATCGCAAGATCGTGGGTCACCAGTACCAGGGTCGAACGCTGCTCGCGGTTGAGTTCAAACATCAATTCAATGATGGCTTCGCCGGTCGCCGCATCAAGACTACCCGTTGGCTCATCGGCCAGTAGAAGAGGCGGACGCGTCACAAAAGCGCGCGCAAGGGCCACGCGCTGCTGCTCACCACCGGACAGATACTTAGGATAGTGCTGCAAGCGCTGCTGCAAGCCCACCCGACCGAGCATGGCCTCTGCCTTGGCGGTCGTATCAGCATCACCCCGTAATTCCAGCGGCAGCATGACGTTCTCGATCGCAGTCAGATGCGAGAGCAACTGAAATGATTGAAATACGAAACCTAAATGGGCGCGTCGCATTCCAGCTCTGCCGTCTTCATCCAGAGAGAAAATATCAATGCCCCCGATACGGACGCTGCCCGACGTCGGTGTATCCAAACCAGCCAGCAATCCCAGCAGGGTTGACTTGCCAGAACCGGATGCGCCTACCAGTGCTAACGTGTCGCTGGCCTGAACGGTAAAATGGATGTCGTCAAGGATCGTCAGCTCACCACTGGCATCAGACACTTTTTTGGTCAGTGCGCTTACTTCGATAGCGGGAATTTTCTGGGGGTTTTCAGGCATGCAAGGTCGATTGAATCTCTATTTGAAATCATTAGAATCGTACGGAACGGTGCGCCTTCTGCAATGGCTGATCGTGATGATGGTGCTGTTCATCAGCGGCCACGCAGCGCCGGCATATTCTGCATCAAAAACTCTGCTCGTGCTCGGCGACAGCCTCTCCGCCGAATACGGATTACCGCGCGATAGTGGATGGGTTTACCTTTTGCAGCAACAGCTACGCAAGGATAAGTACGACCTGACGCTCGTCAACGCCAGTATCAGTGGCGAAACCACCTCGGGTGGGAAATCTCGGTTGCCTTCGCTGTTGCAGCAACATAAGCCTGCCTTGGTGCTGATCGAACTGGGTGGCAACGATGGTTTGCGTGGACTGTCATTGGCGGCTACCCAAGCCAATCTGCGAGAGATGATGGCGATGAGTATGGCTAGCGGCGCAAAAATCATTCTTGTCGGCATGCGTGTGCCGCCCAATTATGGTGTCGATTACAGCAAACGCTTTGCGGCCATGTACCAGGGTCTGGGTCGTGAAAAAAATGTCAGGCTGGTCCCGTTCCTCCTGCAGGGCCTGGATAACACTGAACTATTTTTTCAGCCCGACCGTATTCATCCCAACCAGCGCGCCCAAGCGATCATGATGGAGAACGTCTGGCAAATCCTGAAACCCATGCTGCGATAAAATTCGTTAATGAAATATCCCGCACTGCTGGCCGCCGGCGACGTACTCGCGCATCTGGACGACTACGACAGCATCATTGACGTTCGCTCCGAGTCAGAATTCGCCCTCGATCATGTACCGGGCGCGATTAATTGCCCCGTGCTGAATGACGTTGAGCGCGCCCAGGTGGGCACCATCTACAAACAGAACAATACATTCGAAGCGAAAAAAATCGGTGCTGCACTAGTCGCCAAAAACATTGCGCTGCACTTGCAACACACGATGGCAGACAAACCCCGCGACTGGAAACCGCTGATCTATTGCTGGCGTGGCGGTAATCGCAGCGGTGCCATGGCCCATATCCTGGCGAAAATCGGCTGGCATGCAGTGCAGCTGGATGGGGGCTATCGCGAATATCGTCGCGGCGTGCTGAGCTTGCTGGACTCCGAGCCGGACACACTCGCTTTTCGCGTTATCTGTGGCACGACCGGTAGCGGCAAAAGCAGGTTACTGACGTCGCTGGCCAGCGAAGGGGCTCAGGTACTCGATCTCGAGCAGTTAGCAGCGCATCGTGGTTCCGTACTGGGTGCTCTTCCAGGTGAACCCCAACCCTCGCAGAAAATGTTCGAAAGCCGAATCTGGCAAAAGCTGCGAAGCTTCTCCGCATTGCGCCCCGTCTACGTGGAATCGGAAAGCAAAAAAATTGGTAATCTGCGCGTGCCTGAAAAGCTGATGGACAAAGTGCGCGCGTCCGCCTGTGTGCATTTACAGACCAGCATCGCCGACAGAGTGGCCTTGCTTATCGAAGATTATCCGCATCTCGTCGCCGACAGCACACTGCTCGGTAGTCAGTTAGACCATCTAGTGGCATTACACGGTCATACAAAAATCCGCACGTGGCGAGATATGGCCCAGACCGGCGAAATTTCTAAATTGGTGGAAGAGCTACTGACCCAGCATTACGATCCGGCGTATCTGCGATCGATAGAAAGAAATTTCAGCGGCTATGCGCAGGCGCGATCACTGAAACTCGAGGATATTTCTGGCGGGGCTTTTGTCAAAGCGACGCAAGAATTACTGGCCGACGAAATAGCGAGGTGATTGGAGAGGACTTGTCTCAGTAGCTTCGCCTTCAGGATTGTCGAACGGTTTGGAGGCACAACGAAAGACGCTGGATCCCGGCCTGCGCCGGGATGACTATTGAAGATCTGTTGTGTGGGAGGATCGCACGCGATCCGAATTCCCCACTAGCTCCCGGCGCAGGGTGCAGCGGGGTTTTTAGATCGCCTGCGGTCTGCCCGCGAAACGGTAGTGAAGTACTCGCCATTACGCGCCCTGCAAGGTGGGATCCAGTGCCTTTGCTTGAGGAGTCCCGCCTTGTAGAGATTACTTAACAACAGGTGCCGATTTGGCCGCAACAGGCTTGAGAATTTCGGCCTTCGCGCGCTTCTTGATGATATCAAGATAAGCCGCCATTTCCTGAGCCGCCAAAAATTCATCTACTTGCTGCTGCTCGGCCTTGCGCGCCTCGTCGTCGATGACCTCGTCATTGATCTTGTTGACACGGTAAATCGCGTAACCACGACCAGCGACAGGCGCACCAACGTAAGCGGGCAATTTGCTTGGATCCACCTTCATGATGGCAGTCACCGCAGAGGGCGATAGGCCCACCGTGTTGTTCCTTGAGACGGATTTTGCAGCACCAAACTCAGCTTTACCGCCTCCACGCAACTCGGCCAGTCTTGTTTCACCCGCTTTGACTGCAAGCTTTTCGGATTCCACACCAACCAGGCGCTCTTCGATCATCGGGCGGACTTCCGACACGGGGATTTTAGTGACCGGTTTATGCTCAACCACCCGACCCGCAATCAGCACACTCGTGCCTACTTCGATGGCCTCAGTGTTGCGCTTGGCGCGAACGGCATCGTCAGCAAAAATCGCTGTGAGGAACTTAGGCTGGTTATACGCTGCGATTTTCGGCAATGATGGGTTCGGCTTCTTGGTGAGATTTTGTGCCGTTTCAATCTTCAGCCCCAGCTTCTCCGCCACTGGCTTGAGACTGTCAGATTGTTCGTAGACCATGTTGGAGAAAATTTCTGCCATTTCGGTATATTTTTTAGCTGCCTGCTGACGCTTGATGTCTGCTGCGATAGCTACTTTGACCTCAGCAAGTTCACGAGTGGCTGGGGCTTTGATGCCCGTTACCCGAATAATGTGAAAACCAAAATCCGATTGAACCAGTCCACTGATCTCGCCTTCTTTCAGAGCGAATGCCGAGTCCTCAAATGGCTTGACCGTGTCACCTTTACCAAAGAAGTTCAAGTCACCACCCCGCTCGGCCGATACGGTATCCTGAGAATTTTCTTTTGCAAGTTTCGCAAAGTCAGCTGGATTTTTACGTACCTGCTCAAGAATTTTTTCTGCTTTGGCCTTGGCTGACGCCTTGTCTGCAGCTGAAGCGTCCTTGGATGCATTAATCAGAATATGGCTCGCACGGCGCTGCTCGGTCGTTTTGTAGCGTGCGACATTCTGATCGTAAAATGCTTTGATGTCCGTATCAGAGACCTCAATTCGTGACTCAACAACATCCGGAGACAACACCAGATATTCGATTTTGACGGTTTCTGGCACTTCGAATTGGGCGCTGTTCTTGTTGTAGAACTCGTTGACCATCGCATCCGTGGGCTTGACCTGGCCTTTGAAGTCCTGCCAGCCAACGGACAGTTCCTGCACCTCACGCATTTGCTGATTGAGTGAGGTGATGCGAGCCGCTACTGTTTTCGAGGCAAACGCACTGTTTTGAATAGAGAGATTCACCTGCTGCATCGCCAGCTCATGACGCAGATTGGCTTCGAACCGATCTGGTGTCAAACCTTGGGCAGCCAGCATTGCCTGATAGCGCTGCCTGTTAAAACTGCCATCCGGATTGGTCAGTCCTTGAATCTCCAAGATAGTGCCACGCAACTGATCGTCAGAGACTGTCAAATGATTTTTTGTGACGTGCGATGACAATGCCTTCTGCGCCAACAATCCTTCCAGGGTGCCTTGGCGCGCTTCCGGCGTATCGAACAGGGATGGATTGAACTGCTCGCCGAACATTTGACGGAAACGTTCAAGCTGGCGTGCCTGTGCAGCGTCCCACTCGCGCTGCGAAACATCCTGCCCGTCCACCTTAGCAACGGTCGGTTCGCGGTCAGACATGCTTATATAGCTTTCCAGCCCAACAAACGCAAAAGAAGGAACGATGATCAGCAGCAGCAAGAACTGCATTAGTCGGCGGTGGGTGCGAATGAATTCAAACATGGTGGTCTGATGTCTCCCGCCCTGTCTGGGCGTTTGTCTTTGTCGGATTGTTACTGGGCACCTTGCGACCCGGGCTACATGCCTGGAGAACGACAGGGCACCACATGAAAAAAGGCGAACACAAGGTTCGCCTTTTTGGTTTTTGGCGGAGTGGACGGGACTCGAACCCGCGACCCCCGGCGTGACAGGCCGGTATTCTAACCGACTGAACTACCACTCCTAAACTGCTATTGCTGACTGGTTGGTGGGTGCTGAGAGGCTCGAACTCCCGACCTACGCCTTGTAAGGGCGCCGCTCTACCAACTGAGCTAAGCACCCGCTGAAACTCACTACCGTTTGTTTCGCCTTGGCCAGCCAAGCGCGACGTTTGTCACCACGTCGGAAAAGCCGCTAGTTTAATGCATCTTTCAAAGCTTTGCCAGGCTTAAATTTTGGTACCTTCGAAGCCTTGATCGTGATTTCCTGATGCGGTGCGCGTGGATTGCGTCCCATACGCTCAGCACGAGCGCTGACGGAAAAAGTGCCAAATCCAGCTAAGGTAACCGTACCGTCTTCTTTCAGTGTTGATGTCACTGCCTCAATCAAGGCTTCAAGTGCACGGCTGGCGGAAGCTTTTGAAATGTCGGCAGCCTTGGCGATTTCATCAATCAGTTCAGTTTTATTCACTGACATTCCCCTAGGATATGTTGTTGGATTTTTCGGCAGAAGATTTGTCTTGAAAGCCGGCCGTGCGGCTGCAGGATTTACTGCAACGGCCATTAGACAATTCACGATCATTGGTGTCAAGAAATTTACCGATAACACTTTCCTTAATCGCACTTCAGACGGCGAACTTC
>Ga0315905_10002397_pt1 | contig 19726 bp, 20 predicted proteins | sample LakEriMetagenome_5_FD_203522 | JGI IMG/M metagenome (GOLD analysis project Ga0315905, IMG submission 203522) | Freshwater fungal communities from buoy surface, Lake Erie, Ohio, United States - Buoy 4 MA121 | ecosystem: Environmental > Aquatic > Freshwater > Lake | place: USA: Lake Erie, Ohio... | reverse complement strand
GCGTCTGGTCGGCGCGCACAGCGACGTGCCCGTGCCCCACGTGCGCTTCCTCGAGACCGACGAGAGCATCCTGGGTTCGCCGTTCATCGTGATGGACCGGGTGGGCGGGCGTGCGCTTCCCGACATGCCGCCGTACGTGTTCGGTGGCAGTTACATGGACGAATTCAGCGTGGATCAGCAACGCGAACTCGGTCGCCAGGTGGCCCGACTGCAGGCGCGCATCCACGCCATCGACCTCGATGCCGCCGTCACGGCCGGCGTCGATCTGTCGTTCCTGCCCGCGCGCGACGGTGACGCCATCGATCGACTGCTCGCCGAGCAGCGCGCGTATTACGACTGGGCCCGCGGCGATCTCCGCCTTCCCGTCATCGAACGGGCGCTCGAGTGGTTGGCCGAGCACAAACCGAAGAACCCCGGTCCCACCGTCATCAATTGGGGCGACGCGCGCCCCGGCAACGTGCTGTTCGACGGCCTCACGCCCACCGCGGTGCTGGACTGGGAGATGGTGAATCTCGGACCGGCCGGAGTCGACGTCGGCTGGTTGATCTTCATGCACACGTTCTTCCAGTCGTTGGCCGACGTGTTCCAGATGCCCGGTTTCCCCGAGTTCTGTCGTCGCGACGACATCGTGGCCGCCTACGTGGAGGCCGGTGGCACCGCGCCCGACGACCTCGAGTGGTACGTGGTGTACGGAAGCCTGCGTTTCGCCGCCATCGCCATTCGCACGTCGTTGCGCGAGGTGAGTTACGGCAACCGCGAGATGCCCGACGATCCCGAAGACCTCATCATGCACAAGGCCCTCTTGTACGCCCAGATCGCCTAGTTCTTCAGCAACTCCGGCCGCATGGTGGTGATCTGTCGGCGGATTCCGTCGCGCCAGTCGATGGACGAGTGGAAGCCGACGTCGTGCAGTTTCTTCAGGTCCGGGACGATGGACGCGATGGTGGCCGTGGTCGGAGCGAACGTGGGCGTGATGCCGGTGAGTCGACCCATCTCCTCGCACCAGTCCTCGATGGACACCAACTGATCTCCACCCCAGTTCACGATGGTCGAACCCGTGTCGGCGTACGACAGCAAGTACGGGATGCTGCGGTTGATGTCCTCGGCGTGAATGGGCGTGTAGGTGGTGGGTTGATCCACGTGCACGGGAACCGCGATGTCACGTTCCATCATCATGAGGTGGAACGACATCCATCCGTAGGTGTCGCCGTAGGGAACGTTCAGGCGCGCGATGACGGTCGGCACGCCCAACCGCCTGGCGGTGTGGGTCACCAACACCTCGCCGGCGATCTTGGAGATGCTGTACGTCGGCATACCCGGCATCGGACGATGACTGTCACCGAGCAGGTCGGTCTCGGTGCGCGGCGACCCGTGCTTGGGTTCGTACACCGCCGTCGACGAACAGTGGAAGAACGTCAACGCGTCACTGCGTGAAGCCGCCACTTCCATCAGGTCGGCGCTGCCGTGCGCGTTGGACGCGAATGCTTCCTCGAAGTTGTTGCTCTTGGCCACGGCGAAGTGCAACACGAGATCCAGATCGGTGGGCACCTCGTCCAGATTGCCCTTGGCCAGGTCGATGCTGACCGTCTGCACACCCTTGTCGTGCCACGGGGCGCGCGTCGCCGGATCCTTGAATCGAGCGGCGCCGTAGACGGTGTTGCCCGCGGCGGCCAACGATTCGGCCAACGGACCGGCCACCCAACCGGTGACACCGGTGACGAGGATCTTCTTGCCCTTGATCGGTTCCATGTTCTCCCCCGTCACCACAACTGGTCGGTGTACGTGTCGGTGCCGAAGACGGTGTTCTTGAACGGCGCGGTCCACAGATGCTTGGCCAGACCGCTCGCCTCGAGGTCGGCACCGAATCGGCCGTAACCCTGGGCCCACTCGCTCTCGGGAGCGTGATCCACGAAGTGGATCTGCAGGAAGCGTTGATCGGCCTTGGGCACGCGCGGCACGTCGGGCGGAGCGTCCGGCAACAGCGGGAGCAACGTCGTGTAGTTGAACACGTCGGGGCCCCACGAGGCCGCGAAGGCCTTGGGCGCCCACTGCTTCTGCATCCACTCGCTCATCTGCGCGTGGGTGACACCCTCGTTCAACTCGCCCACGTTCACCACGATGCCCGGGTAACCGCGGTCGAGGGCCAACTCGATGTTGGTGGTGGTTTCGGTGCGGGTCATCGACCACTGGTTGTCGTAGAGCTGCGTGTGGATGTGCGTGCGCTCGGCGAACATGCGGCCGGTGGCGTGAAGGTTCTTCACGGTGTCCACGCTCCAGCGGTTCCAGTCGTCGTGGTGGCCCTTCAGAACCCAGTAGATCGCCAGGTACGAACCGGTGTCGGTGTCCGGGGTCATCGGCGAATCCGCCGGATAGCGCAACGCCTTCAGGTCGCGCGTGGCCACGAAGCGATCGCCGGCGAACGAGTAGGCGCCCACCAGAACGCCACCGTAGAAGTGATCGCGCTCGTACCAGCGGTTGTACTCCACCTCGTGGCCTTTGTGCGGCTCCACCATGGTGAACAACAACGTGCCCAATTCGATCGGGTATTTCTTCATCTCGACCCCCTGAGAGATACCTTAGAGGGTCGAACAGCGCGACCCGAAACCCCGCTCAGTTGCGGCGCTCGGCTCGTGGTCGTGGAGCAATCTCAAGAACTCTTTGAAGTCTCGAGGAAACTCGATCTGTTCCATAGTTGATCCGTCGCAGAAGAAGTAGATGTTGCAGACGCGTGGCCGGAGTTTGCGCCCACCAATACTCGTTTTCGGCGCGCTCGGCTTCCTCGTGGGAATGAAAGATTCGAACGGAGCGCTCCAGCACCCTCACATTCTACCCACCAAAAATTCAAGCATGACCTCGTTCAGGCGAGACGTCGCTCCAAGCCGGCCTTCACCTCGGGCCACTCCGAGCCGACCACCGAGTACACCGCGGTGTCGCGCAACACGCCCTCCTCACCCGCCACGTAACTCGGCCGATGCGAGCGCAACACTCCCTCGAACGAGGCGCCGATCCGGGCGATCGCAGTACGACTGCGCGCGTTGCGCGCGTCCGTGCAAATGGCCACCCGCTGAACCGCCCACACCTCGAAAGCGTGCGACAGCAACATGAACTTGGCTTCGGTGTTCACCGCGGTGCGTTGCACGGACGCCGCCAACCACGTGCCGCCGATCTCCACCTCGTCGGGAAACGGTCGACCGGGGAAACCCCGACCGTAGGGCGACCGGATGTCCATGTACCGCGTGCAACCGACGGCTCGACCGATGTCACCGGAGGCGTCGAACACGCATTGCGCGAACGGAACGACCTTGCCCTCGGCGTGCTCGCGCACGAGGGTGTCGACGTAGACCTCCATCACCTCGATGGTGGCGGGCACGGCGGTGTAGTCGTACTCGCGACGGTCCTCGTTGGCCGCACGAACGAGGTCCGGGACGTGATCGATCGACAAGGGCACGAGCGCCACGTGGCGACCGACCATCGTCGGGGACGGGATCATCAAAGTCAGTCGCCGATGACGATGCGTGGTTCCTCGGTGAGCACGAAGTTCAACGACGACGAGTCGAGGAACTTCGCGGTGTCGGCCATCACCTCGGGGAAGTCGGGTTCGGTCATGTGGGCGAAGAAGGCCTCGGTGGAGTCGAAGTGCTGAATGGTGACGCCGTCGAACTCGGGTTCGGGCTGACGACTACCTTCGGCCGGCCACGCGGCGGGGTGCTGTTCGTAACGACGCACGTACTTGGCCGCCGAGTTGGCCTTGATGAGCGGACCGTGCACGTCGAACCAGTAATCGAGGAATTCCTGATGAGTGGTTCCGGGCTTGCGCTTCAACATCGAGATGAGCTTGATCATGACCACAGTCTCGCACTCGCGAGGGCGTCGGTCTACAGCCCGAGAAACGACCCGCCGTCGCAGATGATGGTTTGTCCGGTGACGAAGGACGAGTCGTCGCTGGCGAGGAACAACGCCACCGAGCCGATGTCCTCGGTGATGTCACCCACTCGACCCAACGGCGTGCGAGCCTCGATGGCTTCCTGCAACGCCGGGTTGCGCTCGAACGCGGTCATCAACGCCGGACTACCGGCCACCGGGCCGATGCAGTTCACGGTCACTCCGTGCGGACCCCATTCGCGGGCCAGGCTCTTGGCGATGGCGCGCTGAGCCGCCTTGGCCGGCGAATACAAAGGGATGTTGGCGCTGCCCTCCACACCCGACGGCGACGTGATCAGAATCAGTCGGCCACCACCGGTGCCCGCCCGACGCCGGGAACTGGCCACCAGGTGCGGCATGGCCGAACGCGCGCAGAACAAGCTGGCCCACACACCGGTGCGCGACATGTTCGTCCAGTGCTTGTCGATGCGCGCGTTCTCCAGTTTGTGCGGGATCCCGCCCATGAATGCGTTGTGGACCATGATGTCGAGCCGTCCGAACCGTCGGACCGTCTCGTCGACGCACGCTTGCACGGATTCACCGTCGGCGACGTCGGTGACGATGCACTCCGCTCGCCCTCCGTCGTCGCGAATGGACGCGGCCACGGGTTCGCCCGTCTCGGCGCGCCGGGCGGCCACCACCACGGTCGCACCCTCGCGCGCGAGTCGGCGCGCGATGCCCTCACCCACGCCCTGACCGGCTCCGGTCACGATGGCCACGCGTCCGGCCAAGCGGCTCACATCCACAGCCCTCCGTCGCACACCACGGTCTGCCCCGTCACGTGTGCCGCCGCCCCACTGCACAACCAGGCGACGGTGTCCGACGGATCGACCTCATCACTCATCGCGCGAGGAGCGATGGCGACGGGTCCCGACACCGCGGGGTCCACACCGAATCGTTCGGGTGCCAACGCCACCGCGTTGACCGTGATTCCCTCCGCGCCCCACTGGCGAGCCGCCGACTTCACGGTGATTCGTGCCGCTTCGGCCAGTGCCGCGTGCACCGCGTGCTGATCACCGCCCGACATACCAATGGTGGGCACGATCACCACGATGCGCTTGGCCCCCGCGGCATGAGCCTGCTGCAGACCGGCGATCACCTTTTGCATCGGCTGCTCGAACACCGCGTCGATGGTGGCGTCGTCGAGATCCTCGACGGGACCGACTCCGCGACCGCCGTCCACCTCGGTGACGACGACCGCTGCCTCCACGTCGGACGACACCGTGTTCCGGAGACGATCCGCGATCGGGCCGTCGCCCAGAACCAGAACGCTCACAACCCGGTCCCCTGGTTCAAGTGGGCCGACACGTTCCCGTGGGCGTCCACCAGCATCACGCGTTCGACGAATCGCCACGTCGTTCCGTCATCGGTGGCGAAACGATCGTGATAGCGGCCCGAGGCCACCACCTGCAGGGGCAACACTCCGGGAACGTCCTGCAGGACGGTGAATTGAGAGCGAGCCACCACGGACGACGGACCATCGGCTTCGATGATGGAGTTCGTGACCAAGTGCTTGGTGCGCGGAATGCCGTCGTACACCTTCACGAATCGAGCCATCACCACGCCGACCATCGAACCCGGCACCGCGGGCTGATCGGGGCCGGCCATGAACACCTGGGCACCGTCGAACAAGCGCGACACGCCGTCGAAGTCACCGGCATCGACACGTTCGGCGTAGGTGAAGAGCAGATTCAGGATCGATCGCTCGGCTCCCGAAGTCAACATGCGAACACCGTAGACGAACTACCGTGGCGGACGTGCCCGAAACGAACGACCCCACCCCCATCTGGCCCATCCCCGGCGAGCAGACCGACGAGATCGTCCGCGCCGCGTTTCCGTTGCGTCTCGGACTCGCCGAGGGCAAGGTCGCCCTCGTCACCGGCGCCGGACGTGGCATCGGCGAAGCGACCGCGCGACTCTTCGCCACCGAAGGTGCGGCCGTCGTGGTGTGCGACATCGACGTGGCCTCGGCGCAAGCGGTCGTGCAATCCATCCAAGAGCGCGGTGGCGAAGCCGTGGCGGTCGCCGCCGACCTCACGAAAGAGGACGACGTGGCCGCGGTCATCAACACCGCCATCGATCGTTACGGTCGCCTCGACTGTGCCGTCAACAATGCGGGTATCAGCGGTCGCTTCGGCTCGTTCATCGATCTGCCGTTGCACGAATGGCACCAGATGATCAACGCCAATCTCACCAGCGTGTTCCTGTGTCTGAAGTACGAACTCGGTGTGATGGCCGCCCAAGGTGCCGGTTCCATCGTGAACGTGTCCTCGGGCGCCGGCGTGGTGGCCGCGCCCGGCCTTCCGCACTACACCGCCGCCAAGCACGGGGTGCTGGGTCTCACCAAGTGCGCGGCCCAGGAATACGCGGCCAAGGGCGTTCGCGTGAACGCCATCCTTCCCGGAACCACCCGCACCCCGATGATCGAGAACTTCATCAACGGCGACCCGCAGATCGAGAAGATGGTCAGTCGCGGGATCGGTCGCGGATTCTTGGGCGAGCCCACCGAGATCGCCGAGGCCGCCGTGTGGCTGTGCAGCGATCGGGCCAGCTTCGTCTGCGGCGAGTCCTTGCTCGTCGACGGCGCGACGGTCTGTCGCTGACGTCTCAGTTCCAGCCGGCGAGGATCTCGTCCACGGTGTTCTCGCCGGGATGACACGGCAGGCCCGCACCGGCGACCGTGCGCGAGAACCGCGGAGCGCTCTGAGCCTGGGTCACACCGTTCACGTTCACCGTCACACCACGGGCCACGGTGTGCGGATGCGTGGTCACCTCGGTGGGTGACAACACCGGCGAGAAACAGGCGTCGGATCCCTCGAACACCGCCTCCCACTCCGCACGGGTGCGCGTGGCGAACACGGTGGCCATGCGCTTCTTCGCCTCGGCCCACACGGTGCGATCGTTCTGTCGCGCCGGAGCCAGCAGCTCGTCGTCGGCGACACCGAGTCGATTCACCAATTCGGCGTAGAACTGCGGTTCGATCGCGCCGACCGACACCCAACCACCATCGGACGTCGCGTACACGTTGTAGTAGTGCGCACCGCCATCGAGATGGTTGGTGCCGCGTTCGCCCCAGAAACCGTTGGTGGCGGCCACGAAGAACGGTCCGAGGATCATGGCCGCACCGTCGACCATGGCCACGTCGATGATCTGCCCGAGTCCACTGGTGGTGCGTTCGACCAGCGCAGCCGACACCCCCATCGCCAACAACAATCCACCACCGGCGAAGTCACCGAGCATGTTCACCGGAACGGTTGGTGGCTGGCCTTCGTAACCGATGGTGTGCAACGCCCCCGACAACGAGATGTAGTTGATGTCGTGGCCGGCGCGTTGCGCCCACGGGCCGTCCTGACCCCAGCCGGTCATGCGGGCGAACACCAAACGCGGATTGCGCGCGCACAACACGTCGGGACCGATGCCGAGGCGTTCGCACACACCGGGCCGGAACGGATCGATCACCACGTCGGCCGTGTCGGTGAGGCGCAACAGAGCGTCGATGTCGGTCGGGCTCTTCAGGTCGAGTGCGACACCGCCCTTGCCGCGCATCATCGGGTTCGTCGCAACGCGCGAACGATTCGCCCGCGCGGCCACCTCGGGTCGATCGACGGCCACCACGTCGGCTCCGAGGTCGGCCAGGATCATGGCGCCGTACGGGCCGGGTCCCTGACCCACCAACTCGACGACGCGAACACCCGCGAGCGGTCCGGGCATGGTCAGCGACCCGCGTCCTCGACGGCGCGCTCCTTCGCCCAGCGGTAATCGCTCTTTCCGGCTGGTGAACGAACCATGGTGTCGACCAACGTCAACTGACGGGGCACCTTGTAACCGGCCACGTGCTTGCGACAATGCTCTTGAATGCTCTCGAGGTTCGGCTTGGTGCCCGCGCGCGCCTGCACCACCGCGGCCACCCGCTCGCCCCAGCGCTCGTCCGGCACGCCCACCACGACGGCGTCGAACACCTCGGGATGCGACTTCAACGCGTTCTCCACCTCCTCGGGGAAGATCTTCTCGCCACCGCTGTTGATGCACACGGAGCCCCGACCGATCAACGTGATCGACCCGTCCTCCTGCATGACGGCGAAGTCGCCGGGGATGGAATACCGCGTGCCGTCGGGACCGGTCACGAACGTGGCGGCCGACTTCTCGGGATCCTTGTGATAACGCAACGGGATGTTGCCGGTACGGGCCAACTTGCCCATCACACCGGCCGGAACCGGTCGCAGGTCGTCACCCAACACCACTGAGTCAGGAGCGGCCTTCACCGTGAGACCGGGGGTCTTGGGTGCGTCCTTGCCCACCATGGTGATGCCGTTCGCGCCACCCTCGCTCGAGCCGACGGCGTCGGTCAACACGATGTTGGGGAACATGTCCATGAACTGGTTCTTGCACGCCTGCGAGAACAAGACGGCACTCGAACTGACGGCGAACAGCGACGACAGGTCGTACTCGCCGCGATGATCGACCAGGTGGTCCAACATCGGGCGGGCCATGGCGTCACCGGTGATCATCACCAGGTTCACCTTCTCAGCGTCGATGGTGCGGAACACGTCGGCCGGATCGAACTTGGCGCGCAGGATCACCTTGTTGCCCACGAAGCTCTGGCCCATCACGCTCCATTGCGTGGCGCCGTGCATGAGCGGGGCGATGGGCAGTCCGCACAGGTGGAAACCGTTGCGTCCCTTCTCCACGAACTGCCCGGGCTCGGTCATGCGCACACCGGTGGTGATGTCGACGCCACCGCCCAGGGCCATGACCACGTCCTCGTGACGCCACACCACGCCCTTGGGCATGCCGGTGGTGCCGCCGGTGAAGAGCATGTAGATGTCGTCGTTGCTGCGCGGCCCGAAGTCGCGCTCGTCCGACTGCGCGGCCAAGGCGGCCTCGAAGTCGAGGCCCATCACCAGTTGCGGAAGATCGGGCTGGACCGCGCGGGCTCGATCGGCGTACTCGGGCTCGACGATCAGATACGTCAGGTCGGCATTGCCGAAGAGATAGGCGAGTTCGTCCTCGACGTAGCGGTAGTTGATGTTGATCCAGACCGCGCGAATCTTGAAGATGGCCCACAGGGCCTCCACCCACTCGACACGGTTGAGCGCATAGATGCCCACGTGGTCCCCCGGCTTCACGCCTTGGGCCGCCAAGTGGTGAGCCAAGCGATTCGCTCGACGGTCCATCTCGGCATAGGTGCGCTTCACGTTCTCGTCGGCCACGTACTCGCGGTCGGGCCACTCGTCGACAGCGGCCTCGAAGAGATCTGCGATGTTGAAGGTGCGTGCGGGCATACGTGTGTGCTACCACATAGAGGGCAGTTTCAGGGAAAACGGAGACGATATGTCAGGCACCGAGCATCTACTGGTCGAACAAGTGGGACACACCTTGGTGGTCACCATGAACCGTCCCGAGGCCAAGAACGCACTGAGTCCGGCGATGATCGTCGGGTTGGCCGACGCCTGGGTGCGTCTCAACGAGGACGACGACCTTCGGTGCGCGATCCTGACCGGATCGGGCGGTTCGTTCTGCACGGGCATGGATCTGAAAGCGCGCGCGAACGACGACGCCGGGCCGAACCCCTACCAAGAACGTTGGGCCGCCGACCCCGATCTGCACTGGAAGGCGCTGCTGCGTCACTACCGCCTGCGCAAGCCGTTGATCGCCGCCGTCGAGGGATACGCCGTGGCCGGTGGAACCGAGATCCTGCAGGCGACGCATCTGCGCGTGGCCGGCGAGAGCGCCACCTTCGGCGTGTTCGAAGCTCGCCGCGGATTGTTCCCGGTCGGCGGTAGCACCGTGCGCCTGCAACGCCAGATCGGCTACACCAACGCGCTCGAGATGTTGCTCACCGCGCGCGGCTACACGGCCGCCGAGGCCAAGGAGATCGGCCTCATCGGCCATGTGGTGGCCGACGGAAAGGCCCTCGACAAGGCGATGGAGCTGGCCGACATGATCTGCGCCAACGGACCCCTCGCCGTGGAGGCGATCCTGAAGTCCGTCCAGGAAACCGCGGCCATGTCCGAGACCGAGGCGTTGAAGTTGGAATTCGAGATCGGTTGGCCCATTTTCAGCACGAACGACTCCAAAGAGGGTCCGCGGGCGTTCGCCGAGAAGCGCGCGCCCAACTGGACGCGCACCTGACGAACGGGTTCGTCAGGGCTTGCTGCTCGACACCAGCCACATGGCGAAGAACTGGCTGCCGCCGCCGTACGCGTGGCCGACCGCTTTGCGTGCACCGTCGATCTGGTGCTCGCCGGCCTTGCCCATCACCTGCATCGCCGCTTCACCGAAACGCAACATGCCCGAGGCGCCGATGGGGTTGGTCGACATCACGCCACCCGACGGGTTGATGGGCAACGAGCCACCGATGTCGGTGACCCCGTCCTCCACCCAACGCCATCCTTCGTTGCGCGGAGCAAAACCGAGATTCTCGAGCCACATCGGTTCGAACCACGCGAACGGCACGTAGATCTCGGCGACGTCGATCTCCTTGGCCGGGTTGGTGATGCCACCCTTGCGCCACAGATCCTCGGCGCACATCTCGCCGGCGCGCGGACTCACTTGCTCGCGACCCGCGAACGCGGTGGGCTCACTGCGCATGGCGGTGGCGTGCACCCACGCCTTGGGTCCCGCGTGCTTGTCGGCGCGCTCTTCGCTCATGATCACGAGAGCCATGGCCCCGTCACTGGACGGACAGGTCTCGACGAAGCGGATGGGGTCCCACATCATGGGGCTCTCCAGAGCCTTCTCGAGGGTCCAGTCCGGCTCGTGCAGGTGCGCGTACGGGTTCTTGCACGCGTTCGTGCGATCCTTCACGGCCACCATGGCACCGATGTGCGACGGGGCGCCGGAACGCTTGATGTATCCGCGCACGATCGGCGAGAAGTACCCGCCCGCACCGGCGTGCACCGGCATGCCGAACGGAATCGGAACGCTCAACGCCCACATGGCGTTGCCGTCGCTCTGCTTTTCGAAGCCGACGGTGAGAACCGTGCCGTGGATGCCGGCCATCACGTGTTGCGCGGCCACGATGGCGGTGGAGCCACCGACCGATCCGGCGGTGTGCACGCGGAACACGGGTTTGCCGTGCGCCGCCAATGCGTCGGCCAACCACAACTCGGGCATGGCAACGCCCTCGAGCGGGTCGGGGGCCTTGCCGATGACGATGGCATCGACGTCGTCGATTCCGATGTTGGCATCGGCCAGGGCGCGATCGACGGCTTCACGCACGAGACCGGCGATGGACACGTCGGCGCGACACGACGCGTGCTTGGTTTGTCCGACGCCAACTACCGCACAGAGATCGGCCATCTCACTCACCCTCCATCACGCACACCAGGTTCTGTTGCAACATCGGACCACTCGTGCAGTGCGCCAACACGCGATCGGCGGATCCGGAGAAGACGCTCTCGGCCGCCTCGGCGAAACGAGCCAATCCGGCGGCCATGGCCGGATTGGACACCAACGCTCCACCGCTCGGATTCACGTGCGTGCCTTCACCGAGGTTCATCGCGCGACGCAACAGGATCTCCTGGTGCGTGTACGGCGCGTGCAGCTCGGCGATGTCGATGCGATCGTCGCCGACGCCGGCCTTGGCCGCTGCGATGGCCGCCGACGAACTCTCGGTCATCGAACGAGCACCCAGGCGTTGAGTGTCGATGCGATGGTCGATGCCACGGATCCAGGCCGGGCGCTCGGCCAAGCTTCGTGCCGCGTCTCCCGCGGCCAGGATGATCGCGTTCGCGCCGTCGACGGGCACACCACAATCGTGAGCCCGCAACGGAGCCGTGGTGTACGGACGAGCGAGCAATTGTTCGGCCGTCACGTTCTCCTTGGCGTAGGCGATCGGGTTGTTCAACGCGTCGCGGTAGCTGCGCGCGGCAACCTCGGCCATGTCGGCTTCGGTCAGAACGCCCGCGTCGAGACAGGCCCGCGCCTGCAACGCGGCCAGCGAATCGAAACCCGGCCACAACGGTGTCACCATGTACGGGTCAGCCTGCAGGTTCAAGATGCGATCGATGGGACCCGAGGTGGTCTTGCCGTTGGAGAACACCAACGCCACGTCGCACTCACCGGTCTGGATCTTCACCCACGCCTCGTACAACGCCAAGGCACCGTCACCTTCGACGTGACTCTCGACGATGGGCGGCCACGCACCGATGGCGTCGACGGCGGCCACGAAACTGAAGGGCTGTCCGCTCATGTAGTCGCAACTGCCGTGACACCAGAAGCCGATCTTCTGGCGTTCGATGCCGACCTTGGCGATCACGTCGTTGATGACGGGCAGGATCAGTTCGACCGACGTCAACGTCGAGCCGACTTCGTTCGGTCGCTGGGCCGTCGCGACGATGGCCACGTCTCGGCGCGCCATCAGCTGGCTCCCGCTTCGACGCCCATGTCACGATCGGGTTCACCGGTCGGACGGAAGTGAGCGATGTTCTCGAGCGAAGGACCCCATTCGCTGCGGTCCTTCCACACCGGTTCAACGCGCATGCCGATACGAACGTCGCTGGCCTCGCATTCCTGGATGAGGTGTTGCATGGAGATGTCGGCGCCGTCGAGAAGGATCTGGGCGGCCACGTACGGCAACTTGATCTTCTGGCCGAGGAACGGAACGTTCACCACGCAGAAAGTGGTGATGGTGCCGCGTGGTCCCACCACCACATCGTCGCCGAGGATGCGCGCGCACTTGGGGCACACCCCGTTGCGCGGCGGGAAGTACACGAGCGAGCAACCCGGACACCGCTTGCCGACGAGGGTGCCGTCGAGCAAACCATTGAGATGGCTGGTGGCGTTGGGTCCGGCCGACCAGTTGTAGGTCACCGAGATCGGCTGGCGCAGCCGCATGATTCCGTCGGCCTCGCTCATGACGCTCCCTCCAGCAGGTCGAAACAGGCGATGTCGCGGATACCACCCGAACGCTCGTCGGCCCAGCGCACCTTCACCCGCGACCCGGTGCGAATGCGCGCTATGTCGCCGGCATCGACGGCGTGCAGCAAGGGCACGTCGGCTCCGTCGAGGGTGATCAGAGCCCACGCGAAGGGACGCTCCAAGGGTTGATCCGGTTGCGGGGCCGACTGCCAGGCCCAGGTGACGACCGTCCCGGTCTCGGCCAGGGTCACCCACTCGTCCAGTTGACGACCGGTGACGGGGTCGAATTCGGCCGGCGGGAAGTACACGCGTCCGTCGGATCCCTTCGTGCCCTCGAGTCGACCTTCCTGCAAGGACTGGAAGAAACGGGACAACAGGGTTCCGACGGTGCGCTTGTACGGGTATGCGACGACGAGAGGAGCGGTGAACACTCCGTCGGGTCCCGTTGTCGACGACGAGGTTGGTGCGGACACGGGTTCGTTCTTATCACTTGAGCAACGTTGGGCGCACACCGCCGGCGAGGAATCCGCGCCCTATCGAGAACGCCCCGCTGCTTGCTATTGTCGGACGTGAGTCGGGCCGTGGGGGTCCCGATCGGAATCGTGGGGGAATCATGATCAGCAAACTTCGCTCGACACGGGCCATGGTCGCGATCGCACTGGTCGCCATCACCGCGGTCGGATGCTCGAATCGCGAGGAGGGTGGGGACGCGACGAGTGCGCCGGCCACCGGGGCCCCGTCGACGGAGGCTCCGTCGGGTTCCGAGGCGCCGACCACCGACGCGCCGAGCACCGTGATGTTCGGCGACATGGCGAGCCCGTGTGGCCCGGCCACCGACGCCGGAGTGCCCACCATCGCCGAGGGTCAGAACGGTGGCGACACCTTGCGCCTCGGCACCGCCACCGACCACGGCTACGAAGCGGCCCCCGGCCTGACGGTCGAGATGCTCGACGCCGCCGAGGCCTTCGCGGGCTGGTGCAACGCCCAGGGTGGTGTGCGCGGTCTACCCATCGAGATCGTCGACCTGGACGGCAAACTGTTCAACGTTCCGGCCGCCACCGAGCAGGCCTGCGCGGAGACCTTCGCCATGGTCGGCGGAGGTTGGGTGTTCGACAACCAGATGTACCCGCGCTTCCACGAATGCGGCATGGTGTCGTTCCCCGGTTACGCGGTCACCGCCGAGGCGTCGCTCGCCAACGGTCGCGTGCAGCCCATCCCGAACCCGCCGAACCTGAAGCCCGCCTCGTGGTTCTTGTGGGCCAAGAAGTACCAGGCCGAGGCCATCGGCAAGCCGGCCATCATCTATGGCGACTTCGTGAGCACCAAGATGGTCGCCGAGCAGATCAAGGGCACCATGGCCGCCCTCGGCGGATTCGGGGAACCGTTGATGATCCCCACCAATCCCGCCGGCGAGGCCAACTGGACTCCCTTCGCCCAGCAGTTGAAGAACGAGGGCATCACCATGCTCTCGGTCGTGGGCGAGCCGGGCAACATGATCCTGCTCTACAAGGCCATGCGTGAAGTGGGCTACGTGCCCGATCTGGTGCTGAACGACGCGAACCATTACAGCGAGCAAATCGTCGCCGAGGGCAACGCCGAGGCCACCGAGGGTCTGCGCGTGCGCACCGTGTACTCGCCCTTCGAAGAGGCCGACCAGAACCCGGCGTTGGCCACGTTCCTCGAGATGATGGCCACGTACAACCCCGACGGCCGCATCGCCGGATTGGGTCAGCAGGCCGTGTCGGCCATGTTGCTGTTCGTGCAATCGGCCAACGCGTGTCTGGACACCAACGACAACGTGCTCGAGCGCGAGTGCGTGCTGGCCGAGGCCAAGAAGGTCACCTCGTGGACGGCCGGTGGTCTGCACGCCGAGTCGAACCCCGGTAGCAACGAACCGCCGCGCTGCGGACTGATCATGGGTGTCGTCGACGGCACCTGGCAGCGGGTGTACCCCGAGCGCGGAAGCGCCGACGACAACGGCAACGGTTGGCGCTGCGACGAAGCCGAGGGCGCGGTGGCCATCGAGGGCGACTTCGGTGACACGTCGGTTGCCATCGATCCGACACGACCCAACTGATCATCGAACTCGATGAGCGCACGCACATGAACCGGACGACGGGCCGCTGATGCAGGAACTGCTGACGTTCACCATCATCGGCCTGTCGACGGGCGCCATCTACGCGGTGGTGGCCAGTGGACTGGTCGTCACCTACACCACCTCGGGCATCTTCAATCTCGCCCACGGCGCCACCGGCATGTTGTCGGCGTTCACCTATTGGCAACTGCGGTTCGACTGGGATCTTCCGGCACCATTGGCGCTGTTCATCACGTTGTTCGTCCTGTGTCCACTGTTCGGAATAGTCACCGAACGTTTCGTGATGCGGGGCCTACAGGGCACGACGGAGGTCGTGCGTTTGTCGGTGACCGTGGCGCTGTTCGCCTTCATGATCGGCCTGGCCAACTGGATCTGGCCCAACGACGCCAGTCGAGAGGCCTTCCTCAAGTTCTACGAGGGCAACAGCATCTCCATCGGCGGCTTCAACGTCAGCTGGCACCGCCTCATCACGTTCGGTTGCGCCGTCGTGGTGGCCATCATCCTGCGAATCGTTCTGTACAAGACCCGTATGGGTGTGGCCATGCGCGCGGTCGTGGATGATCGCAACCTCACCGAACTGAACGGCGGTCGACCCGACCGCGTGTCCATGTTCGCCTGGGGAATCAGCGCGTCGTTGGCCGGACTCGCCGGAATCCTGCTGGCCGGTGATCAACAGCTCAACATCGAGCCACTGGTGCTGCTGGTCATCAACGCGTACGCCGCCGCCATCATCGGGCGCTTGAAGAGCCTGCCTCTCACGTTCCTCGGCGCCGGTCTGCTGGGACTCCTCGACGCTTACTACTTGATGGTGTCGGACGAGTCGTGGTTCCCCCAGACGGCCTTCGGCTTCTCGTTGTCGGGCGTACGTTCGGCCTTGCCCACCATCGTGTTGTTCATCGCGTTGCTGGCGCGACCACAGAGTCGTTTGCGCGTCGGCACGACGAAGTTGCGCGAGGAGAACCGCGTGCCCGAGTGGCGCACGGCGATCATGGGTGCGGTCGCGCTCGTGGTGGTCGTCGTCGGTATCTCCGGCATGCTCACCCGGTCGAACACCCTTCTGTTGCTGAACGGCTTCACGTTCGCCATGGTCACGCTGTCACTGGTGCCGCTCACCGGTTACGCCGGCCAGATGTCGTTGGCACCTCTGACGTTCGCCGGACTCGGGGCCATCGCCATGTCCAAGCTTCCGGGCGACGGGAACCTGGTCACGCTCGTCGTCGCGATCGCCATCGTCGCGATCGTGGGTGCGATCGTCGCACTGCCCGCGTTGCGACTGTCGGGCATCTACCTCGCGCTCGCCACGGCGGCGTTCGCGGTGATGGTCAGCAAGATCGTCTTCAACCAGCGCCAGACCTTCCAAACCGGCAACATCACCGTGCCCGTGTTGCGGATTCCCTTCGTCACCATCGACACTCCACGGGCCCGACTGATCCTGGCCTCGGTCTGTTTCGCGATTCTCGGCTTGATCGTGGTGGCCGTGCGTCGCAGTCGTCTCGGCCGACGCCTGGTCGCGTTGAAGGACTCCCCCGCTGCCGCCGCCACGTTGGGTATGAGCCTCACCCGCACGAAGTTGGCGGCTTTCGCGATCTCGGCCGGCATCGCCGCCTGTGCCGGTGCACTGGCCGGCGACAAGGTGAGCCCACAGCAATACGAATTCACGCAGAGCCTGCCGATCGTGCTGCTGGCCGTGGTCGGTGGTGTCGGTTCGGTGGCCGGCGCGCTCTTCGGCGGATTGTTGTTGGGGGGCAACTCGGTGCTGGCCACCATCGTGCCCACGGTGAAGAACCTCACCAAGATCGGTCCGGGCACGGTCGGCATCACCCTCGGTCGCAATCCTCAGGGCGCGGCGGCCCAGATCGGTGATTCGTTCCGTCCGTTGATCGAACAACCACGACTGATCGCGGTCAGCGCCGCCGGAGCCTTCGGCATCTGGGCCCTCGACGCCACCGACGTCATCTCGCACTGGTCGTTCTTCGTGGCCAGCGTGGTCTGGATCCTGGCGGTTTCGCCCAACCTTCCCGCGTTGACGGCCGCCGCGCCGGGTCGGCGCGTGATGGCGGGAGCGTGGCTGACCGTCGGGTTGGTCATCGCCGCGGGCGTCGACTGGAGCACCGCCCTCGACGCCACCGGCAAACGAATCATCCTGATCATCGGATTGGTCGCTCTGTTCGGTGTCGGTGCGCAGCGTGTCGTCGAGAACTCTCCTCGTGTGCACTCGGCGTCACCCGATCTGGCCGGTTTGGACACGAACTTCAGTCGCGAGGACATCGAGTTGGCCGAACAGAAGATCGGCGTGGTGCTCTGATGTCGTTGCTGGAAGTACGAGGAGTGATGGTTCGATTCGGCGGCGTGATGGCCGTCGGTGGCGTCGACCTGGACGCCGAGGTCGGTCAGGTGACCGGTCTCATCGGCCCCAACGGTGCCGGAAAGACCACTTTGTTCAACGTGATCAGTGGCATGCAGGAGCCCACCGCCGGTCAGGTCTTCGTCAGCGGAGTGGACATCACGCGCGAGGCCCCGCACCGGCGCGCCAAGCGCGGTCTCGCGCGAACGTTTCAACGACTCGAATTGTTCTCGTCTCTCACGGTGCGCGACAACGTCCGCGTGGCCGCCGAGCTGGCCGCGGTTCCCGACGTGGACGGCACCGTCGACACCTTGCTCGACAAGGTCGGCTTGTCGCATCTGGCTGCATCCGCGGCCGGCGATCTGCCCACCGGCTCGGCGCGTTTGGTGGAGATCGCGCGCGCCCTGGCGACCATGCCCCGCCTGTTGTTGCTCGACGAGCCCGCCTCGGGGTTGGACGACGCCGAGACCGAACGACTCGGCGGGCTGTTGCGCGAGTTGGCCGCTGACGGACTCGGTGTGCTGCTTGTCGAACACGACATGGACCTGGTGATGCACGTGTGCGATCGCATCCACGTGCTCGACCTCGGCAACATCATCGCCATCGGCACACCGAACGAGATCCAACACGACGATGCCGTGTTGCAGGCCTATCTGGGAACCTCATGAGCACACCGCCCATCCTCGAATTGCGCAACGTGCGAGCCGGCTACGGCTCGATCGACGTGTTGCACGGCGTGAATCTCTCCATCGGTCGTGGTGAGGTGGTCGCGCTTCTCGGCCCGAACGGTGCCGGCAAGAGCACCACCATCAAGGTCATCAGTGGCTTGCTGCGGCCGTCGGCGGGTCATCTGATCGTGGCCGGTCGCGACGTCACCGGCGCATCGGCCAGTGCTCTGGCCCGTGCCGGTCTGTGCACCATCCCCGAGGGTCGCGGGATCTTCCCGAACTTGACGGTGCGCGAGAACCTGCTGATGGCCACCTTCAGTGGTCACAAGATGAGCGACATCGAGGAGCGAACCTACGCGCGCTTCCCGCGGCTCGGTGAACGTCGCACCCAGTTGGCCGGAACGATGTCAGGCGGCGAACAGCAGATGCTCTCACTGGCGCGCGCTCTGGCCACCGATCCCGCCATCTTGTTGCTGGACGAATTGTCGATGGGATTGGCCCCGCTCATCGTGGCCGAGTTGTACGCCCAGGTGGCGGCGATCGCCGCCGAAGGTGTGTCGGTGCTGGTCGTCGAACAGTTCGCCCGCACCGTGTTGGGCGTGGCCGACACCGCGGTCCTGCTGGCCCACGGCACCGTGCGCATGGCCGGCAAGGCATCCGAGATCGGCGATGATGTACTGGCGGGGGCCTACCTCGGCTCGTAACCATCACGTCGAGCAACCGAAAATCGAGAACACAAGCGACAACAGAGAAACGGAACCGACCCATGAACGAGAACCGCATCCAGACCTTCACCGAAGAGATCGGCGAATTGAAACTGCGTGGCGCCCGCGCCGACCGCGAGCGTTGGCTGTTGGCCATTGGCACCGTGGCCCTCATCGCCGGTGTCGCGATGGCCATCGTGGGCGGATTCCAAGCCAGCGGCACCACCGAGATGGGCGACCAGATCGCCTTCCTCGCCACCGGCACCCTCATCGGACTCGCTCTCGTGATCGCCGGCACGGCTCTGTTCGTGCGCTATTCGTTGGCTCGTTTCATGCGCTTCTGGTTGGTGCGCCTGGTGCACGAGCACCGCAGCGAGACCGACCGGGTGGTCGACGCGTTGAAGAACATCGAATCCCGACTCGGTGATTCGTGACAATCGAGTTGTGATTATCTTTGGTGCATGATCCGTGCGCCGTTCTCTCGTCATTTCGCTCTCGCGTTAGCCACCGCGATTCTCGTACTCGCCGCCTGTGGTGGCACGGGCGATTCATCGTCCTCCTCGGGACCCGATGACACGACCGCATCCATGGATTCGTCGTCACCGCCGAGCGACGTGTCGACCGAGTTCGAGGTGCAACCCGACGAAGCCAGCGCGGTCTCGAGTGTCATGGGTGAGGTCGACCTCACCCTCACGACCACATCTCCGGTCACGGTTCCTGGCGCCGAGTCCGGAGCCATCATCACGCTCGTGGTGCCCGCCGGTGCGGTGCCCGCCGGCACCGAGATCACGGTGACTCCCATCACCGCGATGCTGGCCGAAGGGCGCACGTGGCGGGTACTCGCCGGCGCCCAGTTCTCCCCCGACGGGCTGCAGTTCACGACACCGGGCACCCTCACCATGACCATGCCCACCACGGTGGCCGGACAGTTCTCGGTGATCTCCGAGAGCGGTGGCGTGACCGACAAGTACGCCCTCGACCAGGGGCTGAGCGAGTTCTCGATTCCGGTTCATCACTTCTCGTCCGTGGCGATCGTCCCGGACGCACTGGGGGATTACGATTCGACGATCGGAGGAGATGCCACCGAATTCCGTAACAGTCGCCTCGAATACCTCGAGAAAGAGCACGGCGT
>Ga0315905_10002396_pt1 | contig 19729 bp, 15 predicted proteins | sample LakEriMetagenome_5_FD_203522 | JGI IMG/M metagenome (GOLD analysis project Ga0315905, IMG submission 203522) | Freshwater fungal communities from buoy surface, Lake Erie, Ohio, United States - Buoy 4 MA121 | ecosystem: Environmental > Aquatic > Freshwater > Lake | place: USA: Lake Erie, Ohio... | reverse complement strand
TAAGCGGGGGACGTTCATCGGTATTTCGCTGAACTGCGGAAATGCCGATATCTCCTGAAAATTTATGGAGAAAGTCTCCACGCACGTTCACGCAGTTTCACGTTGTTTCTTCACCTATTGCGGACAAATCGCGGACACGATTGGCGACCTGCCCGCTCTATCCCACAGGTGCGCCGGACCGGCTATCCAACCGGGCGTAACGTCACTAGAGGCGATTCGAAGGGAAGGGCGATGAGTGACCATTGGGGTGGTCCGGACTGGTGGCAGGCATCAGACGGCGGCGAATCGTGCAAATGGAGTCACCGTCGTCGATCACCGCGACCCGGCACCGACTGATCACAGTCGCCTGGCGCCCGCCCGGCCCCTTCTCCTGCTCGTCACCATGGCCAGCGATCCAGCAGCGACCAGGACGAGACTGACCAGCACGAACATGACGGTATACGTCCCCGTCGCGGGGAGCTCCCCCGGCGGTGGCGTCGTCGCAGGAGGCGTTGTCGGTGCTGTCGTAGGAGGAACCGTTGGTTCCGACGTCGTTGCCTCGCTCGTGCCGAGGGGACTCACCGAGCCGTCCGGCCACATCGCCGTAACGCCGATCTCGTAGGTCGTCGCGTCGGTCAAACCGGGTATGAGGGTCGTCCGACCCGAGAAAAATCCGGGGCCGTTCTCCCACAATGTGCTGCCCTTCGGGCGGTACACGACGAAGTACATCGGTGGGCCCGCTCGTCCGCCCGCATCGGGCTCAGTCCAGAACAAACGCACCTCGGCAGCGCCACCGGATCCCGACACGATAGGAGCCACGGTCGGCGCGAGTGGAGTGGCGAGCACCTCGTTCGAGGGGGGACTTGGCTCGCTCGATTGTCCCGCCAGCGCAACGACCGTGCAGGAGTACTCCGTACCGTTGAACAGACCGGAGACGGTCGTCGCAAGAACGGTGGGGTCGGTCACGTCGACGGTCACCGTCGGAACGCCGGTACCGCTGCACTCGATTCGGTAACCGCTCACTGCACCAGCCAGGGGATCCTTGGGCCGGGTCCATGCGAGGTCGACGGTGCCATCGCCGGTACCGGTCACGGTGAGGTGTGGCGCCAGCGTCAGCTGGATCGCGCCGATGTTGCGCTTGTTGTTGCCGTCCACCCGAGGGTTCCCGAGCACGTCCTCGACGATGCACGAAAAGTCGATGGGGTTGATCAACTTGTTGAGTCCAGTGCACTGGGAATCCGGGATGACATCGAGCAACTTGCCCGGGTCTACGACAGTTCCCAGCAACGGCATGCCACGCTGCTCAGCCGTGCCCAAAAAAAGTTGCTTCGTCGGCAGACCCGGTGGGTCGGTGAGCAGGGGCGAACCGATCAACGTTTCGAGGGCGGCTTTATCCTGGCCGTTGACCGGCTGGATCCACACGTCCGGGCACTCGGGTGAGGAGAGCTGGCAGTCGGCTTCGAATCCGGTGTTCGTGGTGGCCCCGGATTCGTTGCCGAGGATGAGGCCAGGATCGTCGGACTCCCTGTTGTTGACGCCGATGGCAGTGCCGACGAAAGAGATCTTGCCGGCGCCGGTGCCGTGAAGGATCGGCGGCAGGGGCGAAGAGAGGGAGGTATTCGGCTTGACGGACTCGGCCAGCAGAATCGTCGAGGCCTCGAACGTCATCGAATCCGAGGGGGAATTGTTTCTGATGCGGTCCGCGTCCCGGAAGTTCTGCCTGTCTCCGGTGGGACGCCAGAGGCTGTTCACCACGTGGGTCTTGCCATTGCCCCGGTGGACGATGCCACCCGTGTCGTCCATCAGCGACGAGACGATCTTCACGTCGCCGTCGAACCAGTTGATGAAGCCCGAGCTGAACACATCGCGGAACTCAGAGTCCTCGATGGTGAGCGACCCCGATCCAGAGATCGCGCCAATTCCCAGCTCCACTCCCCAGTTCACGACGGTGTCCCACACGTTGTCCTTGATGACGACCGTGGCGGAGCCCTCGATGACATGGACGGCCGGGCGCACGCACGACCGCTGGGAGAAGATCCGGTCTGCCCGCACCCCGTCCATCGTCAGGCTGGAACCGCCGAACATCGATGCGATCGACTCCAGCTCGAACATCTTCAGGTTGTTGATCACGACCTTGGCTTCGGAGTTGTCCTGCCCGGAGCGACCGATACGAAACAAGCCCGGACTGATAGCAATGGTTGATACATTGTTGTTCCGAGGACACGATCCATCCAATCCGGTCATTCTCCCTGTTCTTGATATCCAGATGTTGTAGCCCTTCAGCGTCGCACCGTTGCCTTCGATCGTGAGCTCGTCCGTCACCTCGGCTATCCACTGCCCGTCAGGCTGCGCGACACCCGCCGGGCAGGTCCCAGTAGCGACGACCAGGCCCGGCGTGAACGAGATCGTGTCAGGTCCCGGATTACTGGCGGCGCTCGCGAGCGCCTCCGCGAAGGAACCCGGTCCGGTGCACACAGTGGAGGTCACGGCGTACGTGGCCGGGAGGATCAGCAGCGCGAACGCCAGGCCGCCGATCGCTGCGGCTATCTTGTTTGTCCGAACCATTCCGCCACCTTCATAACAGCGCTCGATCCTGCCCTATCGAAGCCACTGAAGAGCACTGCGATGGCGAGGAGCATCGGCTTTGACTTCAAATGACGTTATCACTGAAACTCGGCATGTAGGAGACTAGTTACGTGGAAGAAATGATTTCCATTCCACCAGCCATCCAGATGGCCGGTTCCGGTGCGGGTCGAGTTGCTGAGGTCCGGCCGGACCTCAGCGAGGGCATCGCCCTGATCGCTTCCCTCGCCTTAGTCGGCATCCGCGTCACCGAGAGCATGGCGGCGGTGGTGTCCGGCCCGGCCGTGCTGACCAAGGCAAACCAGAGAAGGCGGGCGCCAGTCTTTTCGGCCCGACTAAGACGTCTGCATCGAACCGGACGATCCCGATGCCCGAGATCGTGGTTAGTGCTCTCGCCGAGCATCTGCGAGAGTTTGGAGAACGCCCCGAGCGACTCATCTTCACGTCGACGACCGGCGCCCCGATGCATCGGAACCGATGGGCAGAAGTTTGGAATAGGCAGGTTCGATCGATCGAAGGTTTCCCCGAGTGGGCCACCTTCCACGACCTGCGCCACTTCTATGCGTCGCTGCTTATCAGGCATGGCGAATCGATCAAGGTGGTCCAGGCTCGCCTAGGTCACGTTTCAGCCAGCGAAACGCTCGACACCTACTCGCACCTCTGGTCCGACTCAGAAGATCAGACCCGAAGCGCAATCGATTTGGTCCTCGGCTCTGCTGGTGTGGGCCAATTGAGGGCCAAGGTTGCCGACTAGGGCGGAGATCCCTTACCTGCTTTGGGTGCGATGGTGAGCCGGTCTGTAAGCGGGGTTTTGTCCAGCGCCTCCCGGCGCCTGTGTGACCATCCATCTGTGCGGCCTACCAGCGGGTGTTGCCTCTTTCGAGACAACTGACGGGCAGCCAATCCCGACGCTCGGCCTTGCTCCAGGTGGGGTTTACATAGCCATCCGAATCGCTTCGGATGCTGGTGCGCTCTTACCGCACCGTTTCACCCTTGCCTGTGCCCGGTTGCCCGGGCCATCGGCGGTTTGCTTTCTGTTGCACTTTCCTGCGGATCACTCCGACTGGTTGTAAGCCAGCACCTTGCCCTGTGGAGCCCCGACTTTCCTCGAACCGGTCAAGCCGGCCCGCGGTCACCCAACCGGCTCACCATCGCCTGTTCAGTCTGTCACGGTGCGGGGCGAACGACCACAGAGCCCTTCATAGAGTTATGGAAATCGCAGTAATAGTCGTAGTTTCCCGCCGAAGTGAAGGTTTGAATCCACGAACCCGCCGGCTTGATGGCGCCGGAGTGGAGTTTGTTTGGTGCCACAAATTTCACGTCGTGGGCGGCGACATCGTCGTTGATCCAGATGACTGATCCACCCACTTCGATTTCAATTTCTCGTGGTTCAAACTTTCCGTCTGCGATGTGGATCGTCGCAGCGATCGCTGGTGGGTTCTCACCTGATGACGATGTTGAATTCGTTCCGCAGGATGTGGCGGCAAGCGCGACGAGTGCGAACAAAGCGATTCCGAAGAATTTGGCGACCGGTGTGCGGTTCATTGGTTCACCAACTTAGAAGTCGAATGTTGAAAGGTCGGCATGCCAACCACTTGCGCGTTCGATTGCCGATGCCCACCGTTCGCGGTTTGCATCACCCGCGGGTTCAACGACTCGCAAGGGTTTCCACGTTGCTGCGATGTCGTCGAGTCCACCCCACGTGCCGACCGAAAGTCCGGCGAGGAAGGCTGCACCGAGAGTCGTGGCCTCAAGTACTGGCGAGATCTCAACGGTGCGCTGCGTTGCATCGGCAAGCGCCTGAGTGAATGTCGGGTTTGCGCTCATTCCTCCGTCAATCCGTAGAGAAGGAATGGTGAGACCAGTTGTGGCTTCGGCGGCATCGACAAGGTCTGCGCCGCGTTGAGCGACACCTTCAAGGACTGCTCGAACAATGTGCGGACGAGCCGTACCGCGGGTAATGCCGAGCAAGGTTCCGCGTGCGCCGTAATCCCAGTTAGGTGTTCCGAGACCGAGAAGCGCCGGTACGTAGACAACGCCTTCGGTATCGGCGCACTGTTGAGCAATGTCGTGTGATGCAGCTACTGAATCGATGATTCCGAGGTCGTCGCGCAGCCACTCAACGTTTGTTCCTGCCGAAAGCATGATTGCCTCGATGCCCCACATGGTTTCGCTTCCACGTTTCCAGGCAACGATCGGGAAGGTTCCCGATGAGCTCCGAACGGCAGATGCAGGACGGTCAGGGCCTACAACGAGATCGAGCATGCCCCCGGTGCCGAATGTGATCTTTGCCGGGCCAGGACGCACACAACCTTGACCAATAAGCGAGGCTTGCTGATCGCCAGCGACACCGCAGATCATCGGCGAACCGTTCAGTGCTGTCGCAGGTGCAATCGGGCCGCTTGAATCGACGATCGTTGGCATTGCCGATCGGGAAATGTTGAGCTTCGCCAGCAGGGCGTCGTCCCAATCGAGCGTTTCAATCGAGAACAAGCCCGTTACCGCAGCGTTCGACGCATCGGTGACATTCACCGCACCTTCGGTGAGCGTCCAAATGATCCACGAATCAACGGTGCCGACGCACAGATCGCGCCGGCGATCAGGATCGGCGTTGTCGAGCAGATGCTTGATCTTGGTTGCTGATTGGTTCGGGGCGAAGCGCAGCCCTTCTGCCTGCAGCACGAGACAGTCACCAAGAGTGCGGAGGTCCTGCCAGCCGAGTGCGGGGGCCACTGGTTCACCAGTCGCTCGATCCCAAACAATGGTTGACGCGCGTTGTGTGGCGATTCCGACGCCGTCGACCTGACCAACCTCAGCGAGTGCAGCCCGCGCAGTGGCGAGGGCCGCTGCAGCCATGCGAGTTGCGTCGAACTCGACGAGTCCCGGCGCGGGCGTGTCGGGCAGAACCTCTTGGCGGTGCTCAACGGCGATGGTTGCGTCGGGGCGAACAATTGCCGAACGAACGCCAGAGGTGCCGATGTCGACGACGAGAAGACTCATTTTGTTCGTGCTCCACGTGAGACGGCGATCATCGCACCGATTGTTCCGAGTGATGCGAAGATAAGCGCAAACAAAATGATGCCGAGCAACAGGCCTAGAGGTTCGGAAAAGTCTCGTGTTGCGATCAGGTACACGATTTCGGCGCCAAAGAATGTGACAACGCCTGCGGCAGCGCCGTGGGGGAGGGCGCGCGGTGGAAGTGGTCGAGCTGCCGCATAGCCAGCAAGCGCACCGGCGAAGAACACGATTGCCAACATCACACCGGCAAGAGCCGTGCCTGAGAAAACCGTGCGTTGCAGAATCGCGGCGGGAAGTGCGAAGAACAATCCGTTGAATGCTCCGACGAGGATGCTCCGACGATCGAAGGCGCCCATCTACTGCTCGCTCCCGAAACCTTTTGGCAGATCACCGAATGCAGTCGGCATCCCGAGCTTGCCCGGATTGAGAATGCCGTTCGGGTCAAGTGCCTTCTTCATGGCGTGCAAGACCGAGGTCGCACCTTCACCCTGCGACGCGCTCATGAATCGGGCTCGATTGAGTCCAACTCCGTGATGGTGGCTGAGCGAACCACCGTGTGCGAGAGCTGTGGTGGTTCCAGCGTTCCATGCAGATATATACATCTCTTCGATCGCGTCGGGGCCTTCGACTGCGGCCTTACCTGCGAAGGTGAAGTACAAACACGCGCCATCGGAATAGGAATGCGAAAGATGTGCTGTAGAAGCGATGATGCCCGGAGTCGCTGCGATCGCATCTCGTACCGTGGTGTAGAGCACTGGCAGATCTGTCCATGAGACGGTGAGTTCCAATGTGTCGACCATGTAACCACGAGAGATCAGTGCTTCGAGAGCGCTCACGTCGTTGCGGTGGCCAAACCATTTCGTAACGAGTTCAGAATCGAGTGGCGCAGTATTCGCACACTCCTCAGCGGTGATTGTTGTTGTTGCGTCGACAGTTGCCTGGTCGCCTTCGTCGAAGGCCAGTAGTACAGCGATGTCGCCCGTTCCCCAGTTGCGGTCGGCTTCGGCCGCATCGTAAAGACGCAGGGCAGCAGGAGCGAGGCCGCGTTGAATGATCCTGCGGCACGCATCGGCACCGGCTTCGAACGAAGGAAACGCCCACGCGCTGCTGTGATTCGCAGTGGCCACCGAACGAGCCCGCAGTCGAGCCCCGGTTATGATCCCGAGAGTTCCTTCGGAGCCCACAAAGAGTTGCGTGAGGTCGGGGCCGGCCGACTGCCGTGCGTGCCCGCCGGTGTGAACGATTGTCCCGTCGGCAAGAACCACGTCAAGGCCGATGACGATGTCTTCGATCTTTCCGTAGCGGTTCGAAAGCTGACCGGCGCCGCGGCAGGCAAGCCATCCGCCAACTGTTGAAAGTGCGATCGACTGAGGCCAGTGGCCGACAGTGAGTCCGTACTCCGATTGCAACTCATCTTCGAATACGTCGCCGAACATTCCGGCGCCAACGTCGACGATTCCCGAATTGGTGTCAACCGAATGGATGCCCGAGAGTCCGCAAAGGTCGAGGAGAACTCCGCCGAAAAGCGGGATTGATCCACCGACAACTCCGCTTCGGCCAGCGGCGGCGGTGACGGGAATGTTGTTCTCGTTGCACAGGCGCAGAATGGCGGCGACCTGTTCAGTAGAGGTCGGTGAAACGACGGCCGATGCGATTTGGCCGATCTGGGCGCTTGACGCCCGAGTCATGATGAGCGGCCACCAATCGCGACTGGCCTCAACACGATTTGAAAGCGATAGGTCAACCTCGGCGCCTGTGGCGCGTAACTGTGCGATCAATTCCTCGGTAACGGAGACGAGGTTGGTTTCGAAGTGGGCCTTCGTGTTCGCAGCGTCGAGATCGATGGGCGGTGTTGGGTGGGCTGGCATCAGTGGACGATCGCTTCAAGCTCTTCGTCGATACGTGCTCGGTAATCGGCTACCTGTCGAGCTTGTTCTGCCTCGTCCCAGCCAAGTTCGGGAGCAAGGAGCGCAGCGACCGCGGCGGCGGCATCGGCGGACGCATCGCGAGTCTCAAGTCGGGCACGTGTACGTCGGCTGAGAATGTCGTCGACTGTCGTGGCCATTTCGTATCGCACCGCAAAGATGGCTTCGGCCCGCAGATAGTGCAGTCCAGGAACAAGAGGTTCGGACAGCGATTGATCGGATTCGGCAATCGCAAGCACTGTCGTCGCATCTGATCCGTATCGGTCGGCGAGGCGACGCACCTGATCGCCGCCAAGAGGTGAAATCGTGTCAGCAGAATCAACAAGTTCCTCGTAGCCGTTGGCGCCGTGGATCTTGATGTGCTTTGTCTTGCTGCGGCGTCGGAATCGAGTGATGCGATCGGCATCAAGAACTTCGGAGAGAACTTCGTCGATCGTGTCGGCGGCCATTTCTCGGTACGTCGTGAGTTTCCCGCCGGTAATGGTGACAACGCCGGAATCGGAACGACGCACTTTGTGGCGACGGGAAAGATCGGCGGTGCGGCCTGACGCTTCGGGATCGGCGACAAGCGGTCGAAGGCCTGCCCAGGTTCCGAGAATGTCGTCAGTCGTCACGGTTTCGGTGATCGAACCGTTGAGGGCTCGCAGCAAGTACTCGACGTCTTCTTCGTTGCACTGGGGATCGTCGATCGGTCCGGTGTAATCGGTGTCGGTTGTGCCGACGAACGTGAACTGACCCCAAGGTACGACGAACACTGATCGCTTATCGCCAGGAACAGGGATGACAGCAGCAACGGTATTGCGAACCTTCGACCACGCAACTGTGATGTGCACGCCCTTAGCGGGTCGAATTGAACGTGGGTGCTCGGCCTCATCAAGTGCACGAACATCGTCAGACCAAACGCCGGCGGCATTCACCACGGCTTTGGTCGAAACAGTGAAGGTTCGACCATCAGCCTTGACGACGACTCCGTTGACGTTGCCGTTCGAGTCCTTCTGGAGATCAACAACCTCGGTTCGGTTGACCAGCGTCGCTCCGAATCGCAGCGCCGCGGTACGGGCAACAGTCACAACCAAACGAGCATCGTCAGCCTCAGCGTCGTAATAGAGATACGAAGGCATCAACTTGTCGGCCGGGAGGGTGGGGAACCACTCGAGTGCTTGCTTTTTCGAAACTCGCTTATGCATCTTGCCGATACGAAGACCGCCGGTGAGGTCGTACATCCACATAGCGGTGCCCATGGCCCGGGCGAGCTTGCGGTTCACGACGCCCTTGGTCGAGAAGATCGGGATCAAGAACGGAAGCACCTTGACGAGATGGGGAGCGTTGCGGCGCAGAATCTGGCGCTCAGCGAGTGCTTCATAGACGAGGCGAACATCGCCCTGTTGGAGATAGCGGATTCCGCCGTGCACGAGCTTCGATGACTTCGACGATGTTCCAGAGGCGAAGTCATCACGCTCGATGAGGGCGACCCGAAGCCCCCGCGATGCGGCATCAAGTGCGCATCCGACGCCGGTGATGCCGCCGCCGATGACGACGACATCAAAGTCGGTGGATTCCAAGCGGCGAAGGGCATCGGAACGGTTGAAGGCGTTAGAGATCATCGTTGCGAGCCTAGAACGGACCAACTCAGAACGCCTGATCGCCTGACCTGCGGAAACGGCGGCCGTGAGCCGGTCCGAATTCGGTTTGTGTCATCGGGCAGAGGGGGTCAATACTCCTCTTTCCCTATTCGCCCGCTCCGCAGGAGCCGTTCTGCACCTATGAACCACACTTGGCATTCCTTGGCCGCCTGCACGGGTATTGACCCCGAGATCTTCTTTCCTGACCCCGAAGACGATGACGACGCCATGCCGGCGAAGATCGTCTGCGGTCAGTGTGATGTCCGCGAAGCCTGCCTCGAGCACGCCTTGGCCGTTCGCGAGAAGGACGGCGTATGGGGCGGCGCTACTGAGCGCGAACGGCGTCGGATGATCCGTCAACGTCGTCGGACGGCCTGACCATGGAATGGCCGGTAGTTCTTTCGACGCTTGTCGCCGGCACTGATCTCTCTGCGGACCAAGCCTCAGAGGCTCTGCGCGAAATCCTCGCTGGCGAAGCCACCGATGCTCAGATTGCTGCGTTCCTGATTGCGCTTCGCATGAAGGGCGAATCGATCACCGAAGTGTCGGCCATGGTCGACGCGATGCTCGAAACCGCGGCACCCATCGAACTCCCGTCTGGGCCCGATGCCATTGACATCGTTGGAACCGGCGGAGCGCCAAGCCGACGCGCCCATGCATTGAATGTCTCGACGATGGCGAGTTTCGTCGCGGCTGGCGCAGGTGCTCGCGTGGTGAAGCACGGCAACCGCAAGGCGTCGTCAACCTCGGGATCATTCGATCTGCTCGAGATGCTTGGTGTGCCGCTTGAACTCGATGGCCCCGGAGTCGCGCATTGTGTGGCCGAGGCGGGGATTGGTTTTTGTTTCGCTCGTTCATTCCATCCGGCGATGCGACACGCTGGCCCAGTGCGCACACAACTTGGCGTGCCGACGGTGTTCAACTTTCTTGGTCCGCTTTCGCACCCCGCACGAGTGCAGCGCCAGGTCATCGGTGTGAGTGATGCGACTATCGCACCAATCGTTGTAGGCGTGCTTCAGAAACGGGGAGCTCCGCGCGCACTTGTGGTCACCGGTGACGACGGCATGGACGAGTTCACGACAACGACGACCACCACGGTGCATGAACTACGTGATGGCGACGTCACGACTTCCACCTTCGACCCACGCGAAGTTGGCATTGCGCTCGTGTCGGCTGATGCTCTCGCCGGTGGTAGCCCAGAAGTAAACGCTGCAATTGCCCGGCGGGTCTTCGCCGGCGAGCAGGGCGCATATCGCGACATCGTGTGTCTCAATGCTGCAGCCGGTCTCTTTGTTGCTGGTGTCGTTGATGACATCGCCACCGGTGTGGTCAATGCGCAAGCATCGATCGACTCGGGTGCCGCAGCGACTGTGCTTGATCGATTGATCAGCGCCGCGAACGACGCGACGAAGTAACGAAGTCGCTGTCGTCGACGGCCAAGCCCTTTCGCGGGCGAAACGAGCGAAGCGCGGGAAGAGTCGAGGCCAACACGCCATCGCAATGATCAAGGGTGAGATCGGGCGCGTTTTTGTCGAGCCATGAGGCGATGCAGCCGAGTTCATCGGCGAGTTCCCGATGGAGCGGAGCGATGGGGCCACTGTTATCGACGTTCTGTTCCGTTGTTGTTACGGGAAGACCTAGGTTCGGCAATTCCCCTTCGCCCCAAGCTGATTGCAGACGGCCATGGTCGAGTGAGACACCGCCGAGGGGGCCGAGATCAATGTGGATGTGGCCGGCCCGACGGAGTTGATCAAATCTGCGCTGACGGTTGATGGCCCCGGCTAATGCGCTTGCTCGGTCGCGAACGTCGGCCGCTTCTTCGAATCGCTCTTCCGTTGCGAGCGAAGTGATCTTTTCCGTGAGCGGTTGTAGGAGGAGGTCGGGTTCGATCGTTAACCCACGAACTGCTCGCTCAACGACGAGTTGGTACTCGTCGGGATCGACCCCGCCGGCACACGGACACATCGACACGCCAAGTTGTGCAGCCGTGCACGGAGCATCTCGAAGCGCTCGCTTGCCGATTCGACCTGAACATCGACGCAGTGGAACCGAGGTGTGAACGGCATCGACGACTCGCTGTGCTGATGACCGCGATGAAAGGGGTCCGAGATACAACGCGCCGTCGTCTTTCACGTCTTTCACAATCGACAATCGAGGGAATGTCTCTGCGAGCGTGAGTTTCACGTAGACGTAGCGGCCCCAGTCTTTGAGTTGGCGGTTGTAACCCGGCATGTACTGATGGATGAGACGAATCTCGTGCACTGCGGCTGACAACGGATGGGGATGAACGACGTGGTCGATATGCGCTGTCTCTCTGAGTAGTGAACCGATCTTTCGACGGTCGTCACCAGAGAAGTACGAGCGCACTCGGGCACGGAGATTGGTGGCCTTGCCGACGTAGAGCACATCGCCTCGAGCGTTGCGAAAGAGATACACCCCGGTTGATCGTGGCAGGGAATCGGTGAGACGAAGTTTCTGCGCGCTGGCGTGACCTGCCATCTTGGGCAATGAGAGAAGATCATCAAGACCCGTGACACCGAGACCACCGGCGCGCTCGATGAGCAGATGCAGTAGATCGCCGGTTGCTAGTGCGTCGTCAAGCGCGCGGTGCGATGGTTTGTGATTGAGCCTCAGGTGCTGAGCAAGAGTGCCGAGTTTGCAGTTCGGAACTTCGTTGCGGACGAGTCGTCGAGCAAGTGCGACGGTGTCGACGGCACGATTGGTCAGTTTCGGTCGTTGGTCGCGTCCAAGAGCGGCTTGCACGAATGACAGATCGAATCGGATGTTGTGTCCGACGATGACTGCATCGCCAATGAATTCAAGCAACGAGGGCAGCACCGCTTCGATACGCGGGGCGGGCATCACCATTGAATGAGTAATGCCGGTGAGCACCGTGATCTCGGGAGGAATCGCGCAACCTGGATTCACAAGTGTCTGAAACGTTCCGATGCATTCACCGCCACGGAGTTTCACTGCCCCAATTTCGGTGATGCCGCAAGATGCAGCTGATCCGCCAGTGGTTTCGAGATCGATGACACAGAACGTGACCTGCGAAAGGGGCGTGCCGAGATCATCGAGCGACAACTGCAACGGATCTGGGGCGGGGGAGCGCACCCGTGCAGTCTGATCGAACGTGCGTTCGCATGCAAGGACGTCGTCTGGGCCTCGCTAGTCTCCCTGCGTGTCCACTACCCGGTATCGCTGCACCGCTTGCGGAAATCTCACTCGTTTCGACGTTGTCTCCACCAAACGCACCCGTGCGTTCCACCACTACACAGTGGGCGGAGATCTCGAGGTTGAGAACGAAGAGATTCTCTCCGAATCAATCGAAGAGGTGTCGTGTCACTGGTGTGGAAACGGTGGTTCGGTGGTTCAGACCCAGCCGCCGGCATAAGACACGTACTGACCGGTTGTGAACGTGCTCGTTCCGTCGAGGAACGGCGCGCAGAACGCAGCGAACTCATCCATGCGACCGAGTCGGCGCATCGGTACCTGCTTTTCGAACATTTCGCGCACGGCGGGGTCTTTCGCTCCGGTGGCTTCGAGGAATTCGGGGAAGTCCATGAAGTTGGTGCCAACGGCATTGACCTGAACGTTCTTACGAGCAACTTCACCAGCGACATTGCGAGTAAGCATCGTTGCCCCGGCACGAACCGATGAATACAACGAGGCGCCAGGGGTTGGGCGTGCGCCCGCTGCACTCGTAATCACGAGGACCTGGCCCGAACCTTGTGCGACCAGTGGCGGGATGACGGCTTTGAGGAAGTGATATGGCGCATAGAGACAGCCGTCGACGATTTTCTCGTACTGATCAATCGTGGATTCGAGGAACGAACCGGGAATGATTTGGCCGGACGCAGCGACGGCTGCATCGAAGTGCCCGAAGCTTGAGAGCGCTGCGTCGACGAGCTTCTGCGAGTTCTCAGGCTTGGCGATATTCGACACCTTCTCAACTGCGACAACTGTTGCGCCGAGACCCTCGAGTTCAACGACGAGTTCCGGATCCGGGTCGCCGAGCACGAGATCGTGGCCGCGACGAGCAAGCATGCGGGACATCTCTGGGCCCACGTAGTGGCGAGCATCGGCAACAAGCGCGACTCGGCGAGTGGTGGTGTCATTCATGGCAGGCCTCCGGGATCTTCGGTAGCGTCAGTCGTGTCAGTGTTATTGACACAACCATCTCCGCCAACATACCCGTTGGCGAACTTTGAGGGGCATGAACATGGAACTCCAAGGCAAAGTCGCAGTCGTTACCGGCGCGGCGTCGGGTATCGGCCTCGCCGCTGCAGAACGATTCATTGCCGAAGGCATGTCGGTTGTGATGGCCGATATCGAAGCCCCTCTTCTCAACGAACAGGTTGCGCGCTTACAAGCCGATGGCGCTGTAGTCGCTCCCTTTGTGTTGGATGTTTCCGACGCGGCGCAGGTTGCGGCCCTTCGTGATTTCGCAGTGGAGAGTTACGGCGCTGTGCATCTGCTCTTCAACAATGCCGGAGTCGGTGGAACTGGCAAGCCAACCTGGAAGACAAAGCCGGCGGCGTGGGAGTGGGTAATTGGTGTTGACCTTCTGGGTGTCGCCTATGGCGTTGAGGCATTCACGTCGCTGATGGTTGAACAAGGCGAGGGCCACATCGTCAACACGGCATCTGAAGCTGGACTTTGCGCAACTCCGATGCTCGGCGCGTATCACGCAGCGAAATACGGGGTAGTTGGTCTGTCGGAAACGTTGGTGATGGAGCTGGCTGGAACAGGTGTTGGTGTCTCATGCCTTTGCCCCGAACTTGTCGACACGAAGATCTTTGAATCGACCCGCAATGCTCCTGCCCATTTGGGTCTTCCCAAGCCCGATCATGTCCCGATCGAAATGCTTGAATCGTTCATGAAGACGAAGGCGATTGATCCAGCGGTTGTCGCTGGCAATGTTGTCGATGCTGTCCGGAGTAATTCGTTCTGGATTCTCACCCACGAGGTGACCCATGCCCGGGCCCAGCACCGCAACGAGTCGCAACAGCGCGGCGATACTCCGTCGATGCTGCCATTGAACGGAGCCAAGTGATGTCATTGAATGCGAACTATGGCGGCGAGATTGGTCGCACTCACGCTGAGTCGACTCCGTGGTGGCCACCGGCCAAGCACCCTGGTGACGATGCTCCCAACGTTGTCGTCGTTCTTTTTGATGATCTCGGTTTCTCTCACCTCAACTGCTTTGGCTCCGACATGGTTACGCCGAACATCGACAAGTTGGCCGGCAATGGTCTGCGCTTTTCCAACTTCCATGTGACACCGCTGTGCTCGCCGACTCGAGCAGCATTGCTGACAGGTCGCAATCACCACACCGTCGGAATGCGCAGTATCGCAAACTTCAACACGGGCTATCCGCACATGACTGGCCGCATTTCTGAGAATGCAACCACGATGGGCGAGGTTTTGCGTGAGGTTGGCTACACAACCTTTGCGCTCGGGAAGTGGCACTTGTGTCCCATGGACGAAGCCTCCGCTGCCGGTCCTTACGACGCATGGCCATTGCAACGCGGTTTCGATCGGTTCTACGGATTCCTCGATGGCGAAACCGATCAGTTCGCGCCTGATCTCGTTTACGACAATCACCGAGTCGATCCGCCAGCGACTGCGGCCGAGGGATATCACCTCAGTGAAGATCTGGTCGACAAAGCGATCGAGTTCATTCACGACACCGTCTCGATTCGACCAGATCGCCCCTTCTTCACTTACCTCGCCTTTGGCGCCACCCATGCTCCGCATCAGGCGCCCGATGAGTATCTCGCTCGCCATCGTGGCAAGTACGACGAAGGCTGGGATGTTGCGCGCGAGCGCTGGTTCGCAAAGCAGATTGAGCTCGGTTTGGTTCCCGCTGACACCCAACTGGCACCGCGCAACCCGGGTGTTGAACCTTGGGACTCCCTCCCCGAGAACCAGAAGAAACTCGCACTTGCATTGCAAGAAGCATTCGGTGCATTCCTCGAACATACCGACGCGCAAATTGGCCGCTTGGTCGATGAACTCGATGCGCTCGGGAAGTTGGACAACACGGTCTTCGTAGTCATGGCCGACAACGGAGCAAGTCAAGAGGGCGGGCCGTTCGGCGTTCTGCATGAAATGAAGTTCTTCAACTTCATGATCGAAACTCCCGATGAAGCTGTCGATCGCATCCCTGAAATTGGTGGCCCCGATTCGCATGCGAACTATCCATGGGGCTGGGCGCAAGCAGGAAATACGCCGTTTCGCTGGTACAAGCAAAACACTCACGAAGGTGGGGTGCATGTTCCGTTTGTGATGCATTGGCCTGCAGGTATTGCAGATGGCGGCGCGATTCGCGATCAGTTCCATTACGTCACCGACGTTGCGCCAACTATTTACGACATCATCGGCATCGAGGCGCCTGCGGTCTACCGCGGTGTTGAACAGTTCCCAATTGCCGGTGAGTCGATGACCTATGCCTTCACGAATACCGACGCGCCCACGAACCACGATGTCCAGTACTTCGAGATGTTCGGTCATCGTGCGATGTACGACGCAGGTTGGAAAGCCGTCACGCGACATACGCCTGGCCTTTCATTCGATGACGATGTGTGGGAGCTCTACAACCTGAACGTCGATGCTTCCGAGTGCAACGACCTGGCTGCGGTTGAGCCCGAACGTCTTGCCCAGATGATCGAACAGTGGTGGGCCGAGGCCGAAACCTATGGAGTTCTTCCCCTCGATGATCGCGGGGTCGAACTGTTTGGAGCGCGGTTTGGCGAACATTCGCCCCATCGCCCCGACCGTCGCTATTCCTATTTCCCACCCATGGCTCCGCTGCCGTCACAGAGTTCTGCTTCGCTGGGGGGTCGCAGCTGGACCCTCAACGCGACGATCGAGCGTGAGGCGGGCCAAGGCGGCGTGTTGTACGCACTCGGCAACGGCAACAGCGGTCTCACTGTCTTCATTCAGAACGATCGTCTCGTGTTTGATTACAACGTCTTTGGTGATCACTTCGAAGTCGAATCAGACCGCGAGGTGCCAGTTGGCGCTTCGGTAGTGGGTGTTCGATTCGAACGCACGGGGAAGGGTGGTCACGCGTCAGTCGTGATCGATGATGCCGAATGTGGCACCGTCGAGTTCCCCTTTGTGATGCGCGTTATCTCGAGCATGGGATCAAGCATCGGCTTCGACCATGGTTTGCCAGTGAGTCGTCGCTATTCCGACGCGTTCGCGTTCGAGGGAACCCTTCACCGCGTCGATATCGAACTCGCAAAGTCTCGCAAGCCCGAATCTGCTGATGAAGCGGCGGCATCTCAACGTGCTGGTATGGCCCGTCAGTGAGTGAGGCGTTTCCCAGTTCCGGTTACTGGCCGAGTTCCTGGCCAGCAGAAGATGCGGGACCACTGCGTCAGCAGGTGGCTGCAGGTGCATTCGCTGGAGTTGAGACTGGCGATCCTCGTGTTGTTTCGCGCGATGCCCACGGAGCCACGATGGTGGTTCTTCGCGATTCGGGAGAGGTCTTTCTCCACGGCCACAGTGTGGGCGGCGAAAGTTCCGTCCAGACAAGTTGGGTGGAACGCATCAACCCCACCACCTTGGAGACGCTGAGCCGAGTTGACGAACTGCCGGGTGGTTCAGCGTGGCCGGGTGGTAGTGCTGCGCATGCCGATGGTTCGCTCATCGTTGTCTTTGGGAATCACGCACATCGACTGAACACGCTCCTCGAGGTTGAGGTTTCGGTGGAACTGCCGCGGGACCGTCCGTACAACTCGTTTGTTGTTCTTCCCGACGGCCATATCGTCACCAAAGATTTTGGCGGTCGACTTCCGGGTGCTGATGCATCGTTCGTGGCAGACAACTGCGAGGTTCTGGTTCTTTCACCGACGACTCTTAAGATTGTTTCCCGTGTCCAACTCTCCGAGCCATCAATCGCTCGTCTATCGGCCGATGGCAACACGGTCTATGTCGTAGGCGATCATTCGCTGTTCCGGTTGGCGTGGAACGGCACATCACTCGAGCTCGACCCAACATTCACTCCTCGGTATCGCACTATCGAAGGACAGACCTACGGATGGGACGCAGTTCTTGCTCTTGGCGCAGCGTGGTTCCTCGATAACGGCGGGGGCAGCGAAAACTACGTCGGAACGTTTCGGGGCCAAGGAATTTCGCCGGCGCCGCTGCATCTGGTTCGTGTCGATCTCGAAACTGCCGCTGTTTCACTCACAGAAATTTGTGGGCTTCCGAATGGGATGGTTGCCAATCCGCCGTTGATCGATGAGCGTCGCATGATCGCAATCGGTTTCGATAGCGCAAATGGCATTCTCGCTGCGTTCGACATTGACGTTGATGGTTCGACATCGCCTCGGTGGAGCGTTGAACAAAATCATGGATCGCACATGATTCTTGATCCCACCTCAGGCCTTTTCCTTTCAGCCCATCACGACAACGAACGATGGATGGAACAGTTCGTCGTGCGCGAGATAGCAAGTGGACGCGAAGTCGTGCGGCTTGATTCAGGTAGCCCGTTGCAATCTGTCGTGTTTCCTGCAGTCGGCGAAGGTCGAACCGTGTATGCGTGTTCGTTCTCTACGGTGAGCGCGCTTAGTTGGTGATATCGGAGGCCGAGTGTGTGCCGCCGGTGAACTGATCGAGTCCGTCGGGCAGTGGTCGCAGTTCATCGCATAGCGCCCGACTTGGCCTCGTCTCGCAATAGCCAAGAATGCGCATGCCAGTGAAGTGATGCACGCCAACAGGGTCGAGTGGGCTGCGGCCGTACACCGGGCCCATATAGAACGGTCCTGGCGGGGGAGGAAGTTCGCTCGTTCGGAGCCCGACAATCTCGGTGGTTGTCGGAATCCACCAGAGGTGCCACGCAGCGTCGGGGTCGTCGGTTGAACGCCAACCGCGTCCGAGGTCGATTTCATTCTCGACACCGCGCATGCGCACGAAGTGTCCGGGTGTTGCGAGGTCAGTGCGCGGAGCGGGCGCTTTCCATCCGCTGATCGAGAGTCCGTAGAAACCCAGCACGACGAAGGTCGCAAGAGCGAGAACGCCGAGAAAGATCCAGGTGGACACCTTGGTGAGGCTAGGCGGGAACGACCTCGACGGGAATGCCGTTCACTGCTTGATTGCCGGAAAGCTTGTCGACGAAGTGGCCGGGAGCAAGCAGGTTTGAATTTACGCCTGCATGTTCACGGGCAACTGAGAGACGTGTGCCCGCTTTGTCGTGTCCCCAGCCATGAGGAAGGGAGACGACACCGCGCATCATTTCGTCGCTGATTTCAACAGGAACTTCGATCGAACCGGCTTCGCTTGTGACGCGTGCACTTGCTCCGTCGGTGAGACCAAGTTCGGTCGCATCGTCGGGGTGCACGATGAGCGTGCAGCGATTACCCGCCTTCACCAACACCTTGATGTTGTGCATCCAGGTGTTCTTCGACTTGATGTTGCGTCGACTCACCAGCACATAGGCATCGGGGTCACGGTCGAGTGCCTTCCTCAGCCGTGGAAGATCGCTGAGGATGTACTCGGGTGCCAGCTCAATCTTTCCTGAAGGCGTTCCGATGACTTCGCGAAGACGATTGGGAACCATTGGGCCGAGATCCACGCCGTGCACAGCGTCTTTGACCTTCTGCAGGTTGAGGCCGTCGGGGTCTTCGCCGTAACGGTCGCCCCACGGACCCATTCGCAACTGCAGGTCGATCATTCGCTCAGGGCCGCCATGGTCGTACAGAGGAAGTGTCGTTTCGGGATCGCGCCCGTACATATGACACATGGTCGTGAACCAACCATCGTCGAGAGCTTGGAAATTGAAGTCGGCATCGTTGTTGCCGGCACACAACCAACCGAGACGAGCGAGAATTTCCCATTCGGGCACGTAGTCCTCGCCCGTATCGAACAATTGGTCGCTCCACTTCGACGCACTACCGATTGACCACGCCCACATGAGCTCGTCGAAGTGCGGGGACTCAAGGGGTGACGGGCCGGGAAGCAGTACGTGTGCGAATCGTGTGGTCTCGTTCATGTAGCAGTCGATCGCGATTAAGCAATCGAGCAATGGCAGCGCGTCTTCAAGATTCTGAGAGTCCGGAACCGAAAGAGCGGGGTTCGCAGCAATATTGATGAGAGCCTTGATTTGGCCCTTACCTGGGGTTGCGATTTCTTCGGCCAAACACGAGCACGGGACCTGACCAAGAATCTCGGGAGCACCACGGACACGACTGCGCCAGCGTCCGAACTCTGGCTCGCCCATGATCTTCGTATCAGGGACCCACGTAATGGGTTTGGCGGCAGGCTTGCCGAACAGCATGCCGCCGGACTTGTCGAACTGTCCGGCGATGATGTTGACGACGTCAACAAGCCACGATGCAAGGGTTCCGAACTCCTGATTGCACAGGCCGATGCGGCCGTAGAGGCCACCGCGCTCGGCGTTGGCGAGATCACGGGCGATGCGACGAATGGTTTCGGCGGGAATTCGACAGAACTCGGCAACTCGTTCAGGCGTGAAATCGATACATGCTTCGCGTACCTGTTCGACACCTTCAACGAGGCCCTCGACATTGCCAAGAGTGAACAGGCCTTCGGAGAAGATGACGTTGCACATTGCGAGAAGGAATGCTGCGT
>Ga0315905_10002395_pt1 | contig 19733 bp, 17 predicted proteins | sample LakEriMetagenome_5_FD_203522 | JGI IMG/M metagenome (GOLD analysis project Ga0315905, IMG submission 203522) | Freshwater fungal communities from buoy surface, Lake Erie, Ohio, United States - Buoy 4 MA121 | ecosystem: Environmental > Aquatic > Freshwater > Lake | place: USA: Lake Erie, Ohio... | reverse complement strand
AAAGCGGGTGGTCGTCCGCCATACCTGTCTCCCGGTTGTTTTTGTTAATAGCTTGCGCATGATAATGCAAACCAACCGTGGGGAGAACCGAACGACGAACGAACCTTCCCTACAAGACCGCTTGAGTGTTAGTGAACCTGATGTTTCAGCTGTGAGAGTTCCTGATGCGCTTTGTTGACGGCATCCTTGACCTTCTGGTCGACATTGGAAGCACTCTCGCAGGCTGTCTTGGCCTGATCACCCAGTTGCTCTAACTCATCGACAAATTTACGTATCGAAGCTTCATCCGAAGATTGCTGCAATGATTTAGCGGCCTGATCAGACCGCTGACCCAATTTCTCAATGCTGCTCTTGATATTGCCTGGTACGCTGTCACCCGCACTATCGCAGGCTTGGCTGGCTTGCTGAATCGTCTGTTTGATCTGAGTGACACGCTTCTGTACTTCATTGGCTTGCATCATCATCGCACTCCTGTGTTTACTTTAACCGGAGAATCCGGCTCCACTTTGAGCCGGAGACTGTTGACTAAGTTCCATCAGATCGTCTTAATGCAGCACATTACCTCCGCTAATTCCACCCGCTTCGCCGCGTGTGGGCAAACCGCGCTCAATGAATTCCTTCATACGATGTAAATCATCCCGAAGCATGGCCTCGGGATCCGAAACACTCAACACCATCAACGATTCGTCCGGTGTGTCCGGTGTGTCCGGTGTGTCCGGTATGCCCGTCGACGGCCGCCAGACAAATCGCACCGTGGCGCGCGTGCCCTCACCCACCGGCTCAAGCAGCACGGCACCCTCATGATCAACACGGGCGTTGGGCTCGCTGCGCCAGGCCAGACGATGCGGACGCTCCGATACTGTCAGCACTGAATCCCATTCCACATCCTGGCCCTCAGGCCCCTGCCCAATCCAATGGGAGCGGTTTTGTCCCAAATCACGCACCTCGATGACCTGCAACATGAAATGCGGGAAGTTTTCGTATTGGCTCCAGATATCGAACACCACATCGGGCGACGCAGCAATGGCTATCGTGCACTCGGCCTCGTAGCCGAGCGACTCATGTGCGCTGAACTTGCCGGTGCTGCGACGCGCACCCGCACCACCGCGCGAAATCAGTCCAAGACCCGTCGCGGCGGCCAGCAGACCCATGGGCTGGCGGCGTGTCAGCGCATACCAAGTCAGAAAACCCGCACCGAGACCCGCAATCCAAAGCGGGCTGCGCTCTCGCAACATGGGTGCTCGTTCGGTCTGTGCCTGTCTCTGTCTCTGTATCTGTATCTGGCAGCTCACTGACTCGACACCCGGAATGGCGGCCACCAGCTTGAGTATTTTTTCCTTTTCCTCGCTATCAAGATTGCCTGCCAACGTCACCACGCCACTCTGCGCATGAACTTCCACATCGTGACCATGGGAGATGGCTCGACCCAACCGAGAACGGACCCGAGCTTCCAGCACGTGATCGTCAATCGGCTTGGCCTGCCGCGGCAAAAGTAGTTGCATCGCGCTCGCTTGTAAACCGGACCAGCGGTTTTGCGCATCATGCAGCGTCTGATCCATCAAGCGAGAGGTGGAATTCGTGACATACGTAAATTTATCCTGCAAAAACGCTCTTCGTCGTCGTCCCTGAACGGGATCGGCGATGTACATGGCGAGTGCGCCAAGCGCGATGCCTCCCATCCAAGTTAGCCAGGGTGTCTCGGTACTGCGCTTCTGATATTCCACATTGCTCTCCTTAAACATTCAAAGGCGATCACCGCATCGCAACACGCTAGTGATGCAAGCGCCGTACCGGCGCCCATCGGTCGTAAGTTTCTGCCTTCTTCCGACCCATAGGTCTTTTGACCTTAGCGGCCCAAAAAAGCTCAAAGTTTCATTGAGGTAAACTTTCCCCCTAGAATCTTCGGTTATCGACCGGAACTTCGTTTGATCGCCCTATTCGAACCTGCAAGACCGGCTCCTCGTCCTTTTCATGAAAAAACTGTCGACCTTCTTTCTGCTGCTCTTGCTCAGTGCAGCTTCTGCCGCTCAGACCACGGCCTGTCTGGAGCATTTTGCAAACAAGACTGCGCCTGAACTCACGCGTCCAGCGCTGCAGAAGAAAACCACCGGTTTGTGTTTCGAGGCGTTTGCGGTGATGCATTCAGGCGTCTCGCGCACGCCTCTGTGGGTGGCGGAAAAGCTCACGCGCGAGAGCTTGATCCGCGCAAGAAGTGTCCAACGCGAAGATAATTTTCACGCGGAAGAAACGCTCCCGTCACAAGACCGTGCCGAACTGCACGACTACGCACGATCGGGATTTGATCGCGGTCATATGGCACCTGCGGCAGATATGCCCACCCTGAGCGCGCAGAATGAAAGCTTCTCGCTGGCCAATATCATTCCTCAGCAGCGACAAAATAATCAGATACTGTGGGCAGCAATTGAAGGTGCAACGCGGCACATGACCAACCTGCGCGGTGAGCTGTATGTGATCACAGGGCCGATCTTTGAAGGCGAGAAGATCGAGCGTATCAATGGCCGCGTGTTTATCCCCACCCACATTTACAAGGCGGTCTACGATCCGGCAAAAAAAGAAGGCGCTGCCTGGATTTCGCCCAATACGGCAGACAATACCTATGAGGTCGTTGCCATCGCTGCGCTGGAAAAGCGACTCCGCATCAATCTTTTCCCCGGTGTACCCGCCGAAGTGAAGGATAAAATCACCGAATTACCCGAGCCGCGCATGCGCAAGTACCCACGCAATCCCTGAGAGGCCCCATGAAGCTTCAGCCTTTTGACAATGAAACCCAGTCGATGAGCCTAGGGGATCTGACGATAGAGAACCGCTTGGATCAGCTGGAAATCTACGGCTCTCTGAGCATTACCCGCGATCAGGCAGGGCTGGCGCTGGCGCTGAAACTCAAGCAACTCATCGATGACGCCGTGGCGCATCTGCAGCAGGCGCAAGATTTGCCGACACAGCTGAGCACCAAGCCAACCGACCAGGTCGACAATCCCTTCAAATAAGCAAGGACATTCTCCCTGGATAGCCGGGCAACTGCGGTACGCAAGTCACGCAAGACTGTCATACTGTCGCACCCCAACGAAGCGCCACACAACGCATGACACCCACGCCTGCCAATTTGCGTTCCTATCCGCCGCACCGCGAGGGCTTGAAGCCCGCGCCATTTCTGCCCATGTCACGTGCAGAAATGGACAAACTCGGCTGGGATAGCTGCGACATCATCATCATCACCGGTGATGCATACATCGACCATCCTAGCTTTGGCATGGCGCTGATTGGCCGCGTGCTGGAATCGCAGGGCTTCCGTGTTGGCATCATCAGCCAGCCCGACTGGCATTCGGCAGACGCTTTCCGCGCGCTGGGCAAGCCAAATCTGTATTTCGGTGTCACTGCCGGCAATATGGATTCGATGATCAACCGCTACACGGCGGATCGCAAAATTCGTTCCGATGATGCCTACACCGCGGGCGGTGAACCGAACAAACGCCCCGATCGCACCGTCACTGTGTACGCGCAACGTGCGCGTGAGGCTTATCCGGGCACACCCATTGTGATTGGAAGTATCGAAGCCAGCCTGCGCCGGATCGCGCACTATGACTACTGGTCCGACACCGTGCGCCGCTCAGTACTGACGGATTCCAAAGCGGACATTCTTTTGTTTGGCAACGCAGAGCGTGCTTTGCTGGAGTTGTCACATCGCCTCGCAGCGGGCGAATCAGTAAAAGCAATTCGTGACATGCGCGGCACCGCTTTCATGGTGTCGCGCGGCTGGAAACCAGCGGAGGACTGGCGCGAAGTCGACTCGACGCGCGTAGATACTCCCGGCAAGGTCGAACCGCATCCGGATCCTTACGAAATGAAGGAAAAAGACCCCGAGGCCTGCGGTACCAAAGATGGCAGTCCCGAACCCGCTGTGAAACCCATCCGCCTGATGTCGCGCGAAGAGCGCCTCGCGCAACAAAAAGAAATACGCGAAAAAAGTGTCGTTCGCTTGCCTGCGTTTGAGGTGGTGAAAGAAGATCCCATCAGCTACGCCCACGCATCACGCGTCTTTCATCTGGAATCCAATCCGGGCAATGCCCGCGCAATGGTGCAGGCGCATGCAGACCGCGATGTGTGGCTCAATGCGCCACCCTTGCCACTGGCAATGGATGAAATGGATTACGTATTCGATCTGCCCTATGCACGCGCGCCGCACCCGGCTTATGGCAAAGCGAAAATACCCGCCTGGGACATGATCCGCTTCTCGGTGAACATCATGCGCGGTTGTTTTGGTGGTTGCACCTTCTGCTCGATCACGGAGCATGAAGGCCGCATCATCCAAAGTCGCTCCGAGCCATCCATCCTGCGCGAAATCGAACTCATACGCGACAAGACCAAAGGCTTCACGGGCACGATTTCAGATCTGGGTGGGCCAACGGCAAACATGTATCGCATGGCCTGCAAGGAAAAAAGTATCGAAGAATCCTGTCGCCGACTGTCTTGCGTCTATCCGACCATTTGCTCGAATCTCAATACGGATCACAGCAAACTGATTCAGCTGTACCAACGTGCGCGCGATATACCGGGCGTGAAAAAAATTCTGATTAGTTCAGGTCTGCGCTACGACCTCGCGGTACGCTCACCCGAGTATGTGAAAGAACTCGCGACCCATCATGTGGGCGGTCTGCTGAAGATCGCGCCTGAGCATTCCGAAGAAGGGCCTTTGTCCAAAATGATGAAGCCGGGTATGGGCTCTTATTACCGCTTCAAGGAATTGTTCGACAAATATTCCAAAGAAGCTGGCAAGGAGCAGTACCTCATTCCTTACTTCATCGCTGCGCATCCAGGTACGACCGATGACGATATGCTCAATCTTGCGCTTTGGCTCAAGGAAAATGATTTCCGTCTCGATCAGGTACAAACCTTCCTACCGACACCGATGGCCATGGCCACCACCATGTATCACACGCGAAAAAATCCTTTGCGAAAAATTTCAAAAGATTCGGAAACGGTAGAAACACCACGCGTAGGAAAGATTCGAAAGTTTCACAAGGCATTGCTGCGCTATCACGATCCCGAGAACTGGGAGAGCATTCGCGAAGGCTTAAAACGCATGGGACGCAGCGAGCTAGTCGGCAATGGGCCACAGCATCTTGTCCCCAGATCGGATGCCGGCGCGAGCCGCGTGCGTGGCATGACAAAAAATGAAACGCCGACGGTGAACCGGATAGCGAAAAAATTCGGTCAGAACAAACCCCGACCCGGAGCGGCTATTGTGCGAAAGCGCCAGCCGTAAGGTGACCGTCTTTAAGCGCCAGGCGTAAAAAAACCGACCTGCCGGCCGGTTAATTTTGTTTCGTTGGTTGGTGGGAAGTGCTGGTTTCGAACCAGCGACCTATCGCGTGTGAGGCGATCGCTCTACCCCTGAGCTAACCTCCCAAACCGGCGCGGATTATCGCACAAGCGCCGGAATCGGATCAATTCTCTGCCAACTGCCGCCACAGGCAGCTCGCTTTGGCTTCCTTTTCCAGTCCCTCGAGCAAATCTTCATGCGCGGCCAACTCATCAGGCTGAGCGGGCAGCACGATGATCTCGGCCAGTGCAATGGCGTCGCCGCCGCCGTCTATGCCCGATTCGGACCCGTGCAGATCCATACTTAGGCTATCTTGCCCGCGCGTCATGGCGAGATACACCTCAGCCAGCAACTCTGAATCCAGAAGCGCACCATGAAGCGTGCGATGCGCATTGGAGATGCCATAACGTTCGCACAAAGCATCCAGCGAATTGCGTTTGCCCGGATGTAGCTCTTTTGCCTGCGCGAGTGTGTCGGTAATTTTTACGACATTCGTATGAAATGCTGGCATGCGCAAACGCGTAAGTTCGGCATCGATAAAGCCCACATCGAATGAGGCGTTATGGATGATGATTTCCGCGTCCTGTACGAAACGACAAAACTCTTGAGCGATTTCAGCGAATTTCGGTTTGTCACTGAGGAAGTCCGTGCTCAGACCATGCACTGCCAGCGCGCCGGGATCGGAGTCTCGCTCGGGATTGATGTAATAGTGGAAATTATTACCCGTCAGCCGACGATTGAGCATCTCGACACAGCCAATTTCGATGATGCGATCGCCGCTTTTCGGATTGAGGCCGGTGGTTTCTGTGTCGAGAATAATTTGTCGCATGGCGTGATGGTGGGTGGTGATGCGTGGTGGTGCGTAATGGTGCGTGGTGGCGGGTGGTCTCAAATTTCCTGCGGCACTTTACCAGAAAGCACCAGTTCGACGCCGCGATTAGCCAGCCTATCTGCTCGCTCATTACCCTCATGACCTGCATGTCCCTTGATCCAGCGCCAGTCAACCTTGTGTCGTGACTGCGCTTCATCAAGCGCCTGCCATAGGTCAACGTTTTTTACCGGCGCTTTGCTGGCCGTCTTCCAGCCGCGAGCTTTCCAGCCCGACAACCATTCACTGATGCCCTTTTGTACATATTGACTGTCGGTATGTACGATCACTTCACTAGGACGTTTGAGCGCATTCAATGCCTCGATCACCGCCATCAATTCCATGCGGTTATTCGTGGTGTTGAGCTCGCCGCCGCAGATTTCTTTTTCATTATCACCTGCAATCAACCAAGCACCCCAGCCACCGGGACCGGGATTGCCTTTGCAGGCACCATCGGTATAAATTTCAATTTTGTCCATGCGTATGCTGAAGAAGTCCTAATTTTTTATTCGTTGCGTTACAGGCACCGCATGACGTACGCGTACACCCCGCTTTTGCAATGCGGGTCCGACCAGACGCATACCTTGCACACGCTTGATCGCCTGCACAATGTACAAAGCACCCAGATAGGGCCACCAACGATTACCCGCTTTTTCGAGAAAACTAAACCGTTCAAGCCACTTTGCAGTGGTCAATGGTGGCGCATAGCAGCCGAAATGTCCGCGATTAATTTCCATGTTGAGCAGCTTCAGCCAATCCTTCAATCGCGGCACACTGATAAATTCACCCGGCAATGGCAAAAAATGCTTACCGGTCACACGACCAAATATTTGTCGCATGCCCCAAGTACTGTGAGGATTGAATCCGCAAATAATTACCTGTCCCTCAGGAATCAGCACTCGCTCAACTTCGCGCAACACCTGATGAGGCTCGGCCGCGAATTCCAGTACGTGCGGCAAGACCACCAGATCGAGACTTTGTGTTGCGAAAGGCAGATCAGCAAAATCATGCGTCACTACCACCGAGCGATGCTCGGTGACTTGACCATCATCCGACGGAAGAAAAGCATCGGTGATCCAGCGGTTGGGCATACGGTTGGCAGCCAGCGTATCGAATCCTGGCAAACCAATCTGCAGCGCGTTATAACCAAAAATATCGGCCGTCAGCTCATCCAGCCTCGCCTGTTCCCACGCATGCGCGTAACCACCCCTCGGCGTGTGAAACCAGGGAGCCAGCGATATAATCCGATTTTCAGAAACGCGTCGGTCCATTCTCATGCCAGTCGATCAATCACTGCAGGTCACCGCAATACCGGCCTTTGACGACAATTATCTTTGGCTGATACACGATCAAGAATACGCAGCCATCGTTGATCCCGGCGATGCAGATGCCGTTGAGGCCGTGCTGGCCACGCATCAACTCAAGCTGGCCGCTATTTTACTCACTCACCATCATGCTGACCATGCCGGTGGTGTTCCCGCCTTGCTGAGGCACTGGAATGTGCCAGTGTATGGACCCGCTAACGAGCGCATACCCGGTATCAGCCATCCACTGCGCGAGGGCGATGTGGTGACTCTGACATCGCCGGCACTGCAACTATCGGTGCTGGATGTACCGGGGCACACCGCTGGTCATATCGCCTATGTTGCTCAAGGCGAGCCTTGGTTGTTTTGCGGTGACACACTCTTTGCCGGTGGTTGTGGCCGTTTGTTCGAGGGTACGGCAGAACAAATGACGCGCTCACTGGAAAAAATCGCAGCATTGCCGAACAACACAAAAGTATATTGTGCACATGAATACACCGTATCGAATCTACGCTTTGCGGTAGCAGCTGAACCCAATAATCCGCGCACGGCAGAACGACTTGTAGCCGCGCAGGCTTTGCGCGCACGCGGTGTCGCAACAGTACCCTCGACACTGGGCGAGGAAAAGCTCACCAATCCCTTCATGCGTTATCGTGAGAAATCCATCGCTGATCTCCTCAAAAGCAGTGGTCGATTGAACAATGAGGACCCCATTGCAGCCTTTGCAGCGCTGCGCGAATGGAAAAACAGTTTCCGGTGAATTGACATCCCCTGCTCAGCACTGATTCTGCTTGACGGAGTTTGATGGGCTTGCATACACTTGCTGCAATTCAATTCTTTCGACTGGGCCCGGTGTCCAGTGATTCCTCCAGGGCCCATGCCGTATTTCAGAATAGTTAAGCAAGCATCCATGTTTTCAGTGCATTCCCGATTGTTTATCGCACTGATTGTCTGCCTAACGGTCAGTCCTATGGCCCAGGCCAATGACCTGACGATAGCGCCTTCGCAACCCTCCGTGAATGCGCCTAAAGACGCAAGCACTGAAGCACTGCCGAATCCTGACAAATCAGAAGACAGTATCCTGGCAGAAGATATCGAGCTGCAGAACTTTGACGTGTGGGAGCGTATCCGTAAAGGCTATAGGATCCCGGACCTGAACAATCCTTTGGTCGCGACGCACTCAACCTGGTACACCGCGAGACCGGATTACCTGCAGCGAATCACGCAGCGCGCATCACGCTATCTGTTTTATGTGGTGCAAGAACTTGAAAAGCGCAACATGCCGACCGAGCTTGCGCTGTTACCCTTCATCGAATCCGCATTCAATCCGCAAGCCTATTCCAGCGCGAAAGCAGCAGGTATGTGGCAGTTCATTCCGAGCACAGGCAAAGATTACAACCTCAAACAAAATGTGTTTCGTGACGAACGACGTGATGTGCTCGCATCCACCAATGCTGCACTGACTTACCTGCAGCGCCTCTATGGCATGTTCGGAGACTGGCAGCTGGCGCTGGCGGCGTATAACTGGGGCGAAGGTTCAGTCTCACGTGCGATTGCAAAAGCACAAGCGGCAGGCAGACCCATCGACTACAACAGTCTGTCGGCTTACATGCCAGCCGAGACACGCAATTATTATCCCAAGCTACAGGCAGTAAAAAATATCATCGCCGCACCCGCACAGTACGGCATCAAACTGCCGGTCGTCGAAAATCAGCCCTACTTCGTCAGCATTAAAAAAACCCGCGACATCGATGTCAAGCTCGCCGCACAACTGGCCGAGTTACCGATGGAAGAATTCAAGGCACTGAATCCTCAGTTCAATCGTCCAGTGATCACCGGCAGCCCGAACACGCAAATTCTATTGCCACATTCGAACGCCGAAAAATTCAAGGCAAACCTATCCAATTGGACGCGCGCCTTGTCGAGCTGGACGGCTCACAAAGTCACCGCGGCGCGCGAGCGTATCGAAAGTATTGCGGCGCGCTTCAAGACCACACCCGAGCTGATCCGCGAGGTCAACGCAATACCACCGAATATGCATCCCAAGGCGGGCTCGACGCTACTCGTACCCAAGCCCTCTACCGAAATCGACAAGGACATCGGGCAGGAAGTCGCTGATAACGCCATGCTCGCTTACGAACCTGACGAGCCACCGCGCAGAAAAATTACAATCAGGGCCGGGAAGCGCGATACGGTGGCTGGCATCGCCGCGCGCTACAAAGTCAAACCTGAAGAAGTGCGCGACTGGAACAACCTGAAGAATGACAAGCTAACTGCAGGCCAGTCGCTGCGTCTTGAAGTTCGGGGGCGTGCGATGGCGAATCGGGGGAAAGGCAGAGTTGAACCTAACACGCCGAAAAAAACCGCGGGCAAATCGGAGAAAGCCACCGAACCACGCCGCACCAGCAAACCTGATAGACGCGCAGGCAAACCGGAAAAGGTCGCTTCAGGAAAACTCAACGCCAAGAATGATAAAGACGCGCAACGTCAGGCGCGATAAGACTTCACTCGAACTGAATTTGCGTCAATGCGTGGAGAAATTGGCGGCATCCAACAGCCGCTGCGTATAGGGCTGCTGAGGTGATGTCAGGACGTCAGCACTCAGACCACTCTCCACGACTATGCCATCTTTCATCACGATCACGCGATGCGCCATCGCACGAATGACCGCCAGATCATGGCTGATAAATAGATACGCCATACCGTACTTCTGCTGCAAGCCAGCCAGCAACTCAAGCACCTGATACTGCACCGATACATCCAGCGATGACGTAGGCTCGTCCAGCAAAATCAGCGCTGGCTTAAGCACGAGTACACGTGCAATCGCAATACGCTGTCGCTGTCCACCGGAAAACTCATGCGGATAACGCGACATCATCGTCGGTGACAAACCCACTTCCTGCAGACCGGCGCCCACGGCCTCGCGCAATTCGGCTTCGGACAAATGCGGCTTGTGCAGCGCCAGTCCCTCACCCACAATTTGTTCAATCGTACGGCGCGGCGATAGCGATGCGAAGGGATCCTGAAAGACCACCTGCATCTGCGCGCGCAGCGGACGCAATTGGCCCGACTCCATCGCGCTGATATGCTGACCATTAAAAACAATATCGCCCTGCGTACGGGCTACCGACAGCCGCAAGAGCGCCATGCCGAGCGTGGATTTACCCGAACCTGACTCACCCACAATACCCAGTGTTTCGCCTTGGGCCAGTGAAACATCCATATGATCCACAGCGACAAATTCTTTTTGTCGAAACCAACCCTGCGGTATCGCGAAACTGCAACGTACACCTTCGGCTTTGAGCAGTGGTCGTGCATCAGGCGCCAGATCACCGACCATGCGCTTAGCGTGGCTAGCAAGCAGTCGCTGTGTGTAGTCTTCACGTGGCGCACTGAATAAGGTTTTGGTATCCGCAGTTTCGATCAATTTACCGTGCTGCATCACACCGACACGATCAGCAAACGATTTCACCAGATTCAGGTCGTGCGTAATCATCAACACCGACATTTTTTCTTCACGCTGTAGCTGATTGAGCAGCTCTAGGATCTGCACTTGTATCGTGACATCAAGCGCTGTGGTGGGCTCATCGGCGATCAGCAATTTGGGTTTGCAGGCCAGCGCCATGGCAATCATCGCGCGCTGTCGTTGACCACCGGAAAGCTGATGCGGATAGGACAAGGCACGACGTTCAGGTTCAGGGATACCTGTTTTGGCGAGCAGATCGACCGTGCGCAAGGCAGCAGCGCGCGCACTCAGACCTTCATGCAGCATCAGTACTTCAGCGATCTGATTGCCAATCGTGAACAGCGGATTGAGCGCTGTCATCGGCTCCTGAAAAATCATCGCGATATCTTTACCGCGCAACTGCCGCAGCGCCGCATCGGATTTCTTCAGAATTTCCTTATCTTCAAACAGTATCTTGCCCGAGATATCCGCATCCGGCAGCAGACGCATCATCGACAAGGCGGACACGGTCTTACCCGAACCGGATTCACCCACCAGCGCAAACTTCTCGCCAGGTGCGATCGTGAAACTGACATCATCCACCACGGTTGCGCTGCCAAAGCGCACCGTCAAATGATCTACCTGCAGCAGACTCATGACTTCCTCCGCACGTCCAGCGAATTGCGCAAGGCATCGCCAATATTGGTGAGCAGCAGCAGTGTGATCGTCAGGACAGCAAACGTCGACAAAGCGATCCACCACGCGTCCAAATTGTTTTTTCCCTGTGCGAGCAACTCGCCCAGACTCGGGGTCGATGGCGGCACACCAAGCCCGAGAAAATCGAGACTGGTGAGCGCCAAAATCGCTGCGCTCATACGGAACGGCAGAAAGGTCACGACCGGCGTCAGGCTGTTGGGCAGCACATGGCGCCAGATGATCTGCCAGTTCGACAGTCCCATCGCACGCGCGGCCTGTACGTATTCAAGATTACGGTTACGCAAAAAATCTGCACGAACATAATCAGACAAGCCCATCCAACCGAACAATGACAGCAGCACCAACAGCAACAGGATGCTGGGCTCGAAAATTGAGGCAAAGATGATCAGCAGATACAACTCCGGCATCGACCCCCATATTTCCATGAAGCGCTGGAACAACAGGTCAGTTTTGCCAGCGAAGTAGCCCTGCACTGCCCCGGTCAGTACGCCGAGTATTACGCCGGTGATGGTCAATGCAAGTCCGAACAGTATCGACACACGAAAGCCATACAGCAGCCGCGCAACAACGTCACGGCCACGATCATCGGTACCGAGCCAGTTGTCACCCGTGGGTGGTGCTGGATTGGGTGCCTTCGCAAAATAGTTGAGCGTATCGAATCGATAGCGATTGATCGGATAGACGGCCCAGTTGCCGGGCTTGTCAAACTGCGACTGAATGAACGGATCCAGATAGTCTGCGGGCGAATCAAATTCGCCACCAAAAGCCGTCTCCGCATAGTCAGTGACAATGGGGAACATCAGCTGTCCGTTAAAGCGCGCCACCAGCGGCCTGTCATTCGAAATCAGCTCGGCACCCAGACTGAGCACGAATAGCACCGAGAAAATCACCAGGCTCCAATAGCCGCGGCGGTTTTGACGGAAGCGCCGCCAGACGCGGCGGCCCGGCGAGAGTGAAATCTCGGGTGTCATGGCAGTGTTCGTCATCGCGCAAGACTTTCAAATTGAACGCGCGGATCGGCCCACACGTAGCACAGGTCACCGAGCAGCTTGACGACCAGCCCGATCAGAGTGAACAAATAGAGCGTGCCCAACACCACCGGATAATCGCGGCGCACGACTGACTCATAAGACAACAAACCCAAACCATCCAGAGAGAACAGCGTCTCGATCAACAAGCTGCCGGCAAAGAAAGCGCCAATAAAGGCTGCCGGAAATCCGGTCACCAGCGGAATCAGTGCATTACGAAAGACATGCTTGTAAAGCACCGTACGCTCGGAAAGACCTTTGGCTCGCGCCGTCAGCACATACTGCTTACGTATCTCTTCGAGAAAAGTATTCTTGGTCAGCATCGTCATGACGGCAAACGAACCCGCTACCGAGGCCAGTACGGGCAAGGTGATATGCCATAGATAATCTTTGACCTTACCGAACCAGGAGAGGGTCTCCCATTCATCCGACGTCAGTCCGCGTAAGGGAAACCATTGCACGAAACTGCTGCCGGCAAACACGACCAAAAGAAAAACGCCTAGTACAAAACCAGGAATCGAATAACCAATCAGTACCAGCATGCTGGTCACGCTGTCGAAACGACTACCCTCACGCACCGCCTTAGCCACCCCGAGCGGAACAGAAATGAAATACGTCAGAAAAAATGTCCACAAACCGATGGTGATCGACACCGGTAATTTGGATTTCACCAACTCCCATACATCCTTGTGGTGATAAAAGCTCTGGCCCAGATCGAAGCGCGCAAAACCCGTAAGCATTTGCACAAATCGCTCTATCGGTGGCTTATCGAATCCATACAGCGCCTTGATTTCTTCCACGCGTTCGGCATCAACGCCTTGACGACCGCGATACTCGGAAGCGCCGGCACCAGAAGATTCGCCTGCACCACCGGTCTGACCTTTTTTCAGTTCAATCAGCGCCTGCTCAACGGGTCCACCGGGCACAAACTGAATCACGGCAAAGGTGATTGCAATGACACCCAACAGCGTGGGTATCATCAGCAGCGTTCTTTTTAATATGTAGGACCAGAGATTCATGGGATATTTTTTTAAGATTACAGACACTGGATCCCGGCCTGCGCCGGGATGACAGTTTTGTAGTCTGACAGTTTCTCAATCGTCATCCCGGCGCAGGCCGGGATCCAGCGTCTTTCGTTGCAAACAAACAGCTTAACTCTAGACTGAATGGCATTAGACCTGCGACGGAATCCAGCAAAGCCATAAAGTCCTCATCATTTTGCCTTCCGAGGCTTCACCTGCCACCAACTCGAAATCACATAGGGATCCGCCTGATAATACTTAGGCGATACCTTAGGCATGCCGAAACGATTCCGATACGCCACACGGTGCGTCGCCGAATACCAGTGCGGCACCACGATGTATTTGTGCATCAGCACCCGGTCCAGCGCTCGTGACGCTGCCACTAATTCGGCACGCGAATCCGCGCGCACCAGCGCGGTGACCAGATTATCGACCACCGGATCTTTCAGACCCCAGTAATTGCTAGAGCCCTTCTCATCAGCGGCTTTGGAACCGAGCATGTCGAACATTTCATTACCAGGACTGGTGACATCACCAAAGCGCTGACTCGTCATGTCGAAATCGAATTCTTCCATACGCTTTTGCACCAACGCGAAATCGGCAGTGCGCTGACTCACGCGCACCCCGAGCTTTTCAAGATTGCGCACATAGACCGCGATGATGCGCGACAGAGCGGACTGGTCATCAAGGATTTCAAAACTGAAGGCTTCGCCTTTGGCATTACGCAGGGCACCATCGCGATATTCCCAACCGGCTTCTTTAAACAACGCACGTGCCTTAAGCAGATTGGCGCGCAGCGATCCGGGGGCATCGGTATTGGGCGGCAGCGGTGCCGGGCCGAACACGGCTGGATCCAACTGATCGCGCAGTGGCTCGAGTAATTTCAGTTCAGCCTCAGAGGGCATTCCGTGCGCACCTAATTCTGAATTACTAAAGAAAGAATCAATACGCGCATATTGGCTGTAAAACAGCTGACGGTTCATCCACTGGAAATCCAGCGCCAACCCCAGCGCGCGGCGAACACGCGCGTCCTGAAACTGCGGGCGCCTCAGATTCATCACGAAAGCCTGCATGCCGGCGCCATTGGAATGTTTCAGCGTCGTCTTGATGATTTCACTGGTATCAAAAGGCTTACCCTTGTAAGCACGCGCCCAGTTCTTTGCCCGGTACTCGACCACCACATCAAACTCGCCCGCCATAAAGGCTTCGAGTCGAGCGACATCGTCTTTGTAGAAACGATAAACGATACGATCGAAATTAAACGCACCGCGACGCACCGGCAGATCGTTTCCCCAGTAAGCAGGGTTGCGGCGAAACACAATCGAGCGACCCAGATCATATTTTTCGATCAGGTACGGACCACTGGCAATCGGTGCCGTCAATTGTATTTTGTCGAAGGGCGTACCCGCCGCCCATTTGCGCGAGAACACGGGCATGCCACCGACGATCAGTGGCAGTTCGCGATTAGCGGATTTGAAATCAAAGCGTACGGTCGTGCCATCAACCACCACACATTGCTTCACATCGGCAAAAATCATTTTGAATTGCGGTGCGCCTTTGGCCATCAGCGTATCAAACGCATATTTCACATCTTCAGGCAGCACCGGATCACCGTTATTGAAGCGCGCTTTGGGATGCAGCCGAAATGTCATCGACAGTCGGTCGGGTGCCAGCACCATGTCCTCGGCCAGCAAGCCATACATGGTCGCCACTTCATCCGCCGAAGTGATGGCCAGTGATTCGAACATCAGATTGGAAACGCCTGCTGCAGCAACGCCCTTCATGGAGAACGGGTTGAATTTGTCGAAGCTGGTGCGGGAATCCGGGTTAGCCAGATACAGATCGCCGCCTTTGGGCGCATCCGGATTCAGATAATCGAAATGACTGAAACCGGCCGGATATCGGGGAATGTCATACAAGGAGAATGCATGCGCCGCCCAGGCGTTGGCACCGCACAACAACGCGGCCGCAACCAGGGCGCTGGCAATGACTCGGGAAACGGCTTTGGCAGGCACTCGGATCATGGTGGCTTGGTTTACAGAGGAAAAACGCGTCAAGGATAGCGGTTTTCAGCAAAGACCGTGGGCAGCCGCCGTTGCGCCATCGCCCGGGCTATTTGCGCCGCGCCGTCCCGAACCCCTACAATGGCGCCTTTCGCCGGTCTGGATCCGGCCTATGGGAGTCTCGAATGGCATTTTTGCAAGGCAAAAAAATACTGATCACCGGCGTCCTGTCAAACCGCTCAATTGCCTACGGCATTGCGCAGGCTTGCAAGCGCGAAGGCGCTGAGCTGGCATTTACCTACGTTGGCGAACGCTTCAAGGACCGCATCACCGATTACGCCAAAGAGTTTGGCAGCGATCTGGTGGTCGAATGCGATGTGGGCAGCGACGAGCAAATTGCTGCACTGTTTGCTGATCTGGGCAAATCCTGGACACAACTTGATGGGCTGGTGCATGCCATCGGTTTCGCGCCGCGCGAAGCGATTGCGGGCGACTTCCTTGACGGACTCTCGCGCGAAGGGTTTCGGGTCGCACATGACATTTCTGCGTACAGCTTCCCGGCCTTGGCCAAAGCCGCGCTGCCTATGCTCTCGCCAAATGCCGCATTGCTAACCCTCTCTTACCTCGGCGCGATGCGTTCACTGCCCAACTACAACACCATGGGTCTGGCAAAAGCCTCGCTCGAGGCCAGCGTGCGGTATCTGGCAGAGTCACTTGGTAAGCGTGGCGTGCGGGTCAACGCGATTTCCGCCGGTCCGATCAAGACATTGGCCGCCTCCGGCATCAAGGATTTCGGCAAGATACTTAATTTCGTCAAAGAAAACGCACCACTGCGCCGCAACGTGACCCTTGAAGACGTAGGCAATGCCTCGGCCTTTTTGCTGTCGGATTTGGCCGGCGGCATCACCGGTGAGATTACTTACGTCGATGGCGGCTTCTCGCAGGTTGTAGCCGGGATGGGATCAGAAGGCTGAGGAGGTTGATTTGGTGCCGTAGCGGGCCGCGAGCGCAAGCACGCAGCCGGCCCGCATACCGACTTTGGTGCGATCTTTACCGCTGAAGCCCTCATCCCCGCGATTTCCTGTACAATTCGCCCCGCGCTGGACATATTGCAGCGCAACGTTGCTTAGCCAACCCTCAGCTTCAACCTCAAAGCCCCCCCGCCTCCTGGTGCCGCTCTAATGAGCACCGATCCGGCGCAAAGCTTTTGTGCCGAAACCTTCTCTGCAAGATTTCGTTTGTTTCGCTGGTTTGCTTTGCTTTTTATTGTCATTTCATGATCTCTGATGGTCGTGACGTGACGCTTATCGTCGATCTCACGAAAGAACAGAATGACATTCGAATCATTAGGCCTGAATCCGCAAATTTTAAAATCACTGACCGAGGCTGGCTACACTGCGCCAACCCCTGTGCAGGAACAAGCCATTCCCGCCGCCATTGCCGGCCGCGATCTGCTGGTGTCCTCGCAAACCGGCTCGGGTAAAACTGCAGCCTTCATGCTGCCCGCGCTGCACAAGCTGACCGACCAACCCGGCGAAGCGCCACAAGGCAAAACACCAAACCAAGCCGCGCAATCAGCACGGTCACGCGGCGAGCGTCCGCGCTTCAAAGCCGCTCAACCGAAAATGCTGGTGCTGACCCCAACACGCGAACTCGCGCTGCAAGTCACTACAGCCACCGAAAAATATGGCCGTGGATTGCGTCGCGTGCAAGCAGTCTCCATCCTCGGCGGCATGCCCTACCCGAAGCAGATGCAACTGCTCTCGCGCAATCCTGAGATTCTGGTCGCCACGCCGGGTCGTCTGATCGATCACATGGAATCCGGAAAAATCGATTTTTCGCAGTTGCAAATTCTCGTGCTCGACGAAGCTGATCGCATGCTCGACATGGGCTTCATAGACGATATCGAACTCATCATCGGCAAAACCCCAGAGACACGTCAAACCATGCTGTTCTCGGCAACACTGGACGGTATGGTCGGGAACATGGCTCGCCGCATCACCCGCGACCCAATGACAGTGCAAATCGCCAGCGCTTCCACGCGTCATGAAAACATCGATCAGCGCGTGCACTTCGTCGACGATCTGTCGCACAAAAATCGTCTGCTCGATCATCTGTTGCGCGATGCGTCGATGGATCAGGCCGTTGTTTTCACTGCCACCAAGCGTGACGCCGATACCATCGCCGATCGCCTGACCATCGCCGGTTTTGCCGCCGCTGCTTTGCATGGCGACATGAATCAGGGCGCACGTAATCGCACGCTCAATGGCATGCGCCGCGGTCAGGTTCGCGTCTTGGTAGCCACTGATGTCGCGGCACGCGGCATTGACGTGCCCGGCATCACGCACGTGTTCAACTACGACCTGCCGAAATTCCCCGAAGACTATGTGCACCGCATCGGCCGTACCGGTCGCGCAGGTCGTCAGGGCACCGCCGTCTCGCTGGTCAATCATGCCGAAGGCGTGCATGTGAAACGTATCGAGCGTTTCACCAAGCAGGTAATTCCAGTTGACGTGGTTGAAGGCTTCGAACCCAAGCGCACTGCATCGACGGCACCTCGCCGTCCGGGCTGGCGTCCGGGCGATGGTCGCAAGCCAAGCAACAGCAAGCCGGGTCAGCGCACTTTCAGCAAACCCGGCAATGGACCACGCAAGGAAGGCAGTGCTTCACGCACCTTCCGTAGTGACGGTCGCAGCGGCGAACAGCGTCGCGGCTAATCACCCCTTCAGCGATGCGTCTTAAGAGCGCATGCAACTGACATAGCCACTGGCTCCTTCGGGAGCCAGTGGCGTTTGTAGGATCAATACTATTGACGAAGCAGCTTCGTGTTTTCCGCTACCAAACTTAGCTTGGGCACGAAGAGAGTCGCTGACGATGCGCGATAATCACGTCTTCAAACATCAGGAGCATGCCATGCAGCCCGCCGATACCGGTTCACTCAGACTCACCTCTTTTTCACATGGCGGCGGCTGTGGCTGCAAAATCGCACCCGGCGTTCTCGCCGACATCCTGAAACAAAGTACGGGCTTCCCGGTACCGCCACAACTGCTGGTCGGCATCGAAACTGCCGATGACGCTGCGGTTTATCAGCTCAATGATGAACAAGCGCTGATTGCGACCACCGATTTCTTCATGCCGATTGTTGATGACCCGGTCGACTTTGGTCGCATTGCTGCTACCAATGCAATCTCCGATGTGTATGCGATGGGTGGCACGCCGATCATGGCACTGGCACTGGTGGGCATGCCGATCGACAAACTGCCGATCGAGACGATAGGAAAAATTCTGGCCGGTGGTGAATCGGTCTGCGCGCAAGCCGGCATACCGATTGCCGGCGGCCACACGATTGACTGCGTTGAACCGATTTATGGCTTGGTGGTCATGGGGCTAATTCATCCCTCTCGCATCAAGCGCAATGCGGATGCGAAAGCCGGCGACAAACTCATTCTCGGCAAACCGCTGGGTGTGGGCATTCTTTCCGCTGCGCTAAAAAAAGGTGCACTGGATGCGCAAGGCTATGCCGCAATGATCGCCAGCACCACTCAGCTCAATACGCCCGGCAAAGACTTATCCGCCATCGAGGGTGTGCATGCGATCACCGATGTGACCGGCTTCGGTCTGCTGGGCCATGCGCGTGAAATGGCGCTGGGCTCCAAACTGCGCGCACACATCAATCTGAACAGCGTGCCTTTTCTGCCGCAAGTGGAAGCACTCGCAGCGAAGGGTTTCATCACCGGCGCGTCAGGTCGAAACTGGTCGGGCTATGGTTCGGATGTGACATTAGCCGAAACCATCAGCGAAACGCAAAAAGCCCTGCTGTGCGATCCGCAAACCTCGGGTGGCTTGCTGGTTGCCTGCGCCGCAGACAGTGTGAATACTGTACTGTCGCTGTTTCATGCGCAGGGCTTTGCGCAAGCTGCAGTCATCGGTGAACTAGGTGCTGGCAAACCCGGCATCGATGTAACGAACTGATTTTCGCAAAATGTCACTGATGCGGTGGCCTGC
>Ga0315905_10002394_pt1 | contig 19733 bp, 13 predicted proteins | sample LakEriMetagenome_5_FD_203522 | JGI IMG/M metagenome (GOLD analysis project Ga0315905, IMG submission 203522) | Freshwater fungal communities from buoy surface, Lake Erie, Ohio, United States - Buoy 4 MA121 | ecosystem: Environmental > Aquatic > Freshwater > Lake | place: USA: Lake Erie, Ohio... | reverse complement strand
CATTACCACCAGTATAACCTGCTGATCCTGAATAACCACCGCCACCACCACCGCCTAGAGAACTAGCAAGCACTATTGATGGACTTGATATATTAGAGCTACCACCAATTGTTCCAGTTGAAGTAATTCCAGTAACTCCTGCTCCACCAGCACCACCCAAACCTACTGTAATTGTGTATGTTGTTCCTGTATTTACTAAAGATGTTCCGAATGAAAAACCACCACCGCCACCGCCACCGCCAGTTGCACCGCCACCACCACCACCTCCAGCAACAACCAAATAACTTATTGTATAATTTCCAGATACAACCCAGGTCGTACCGTTGTAATACTCTAGTGAGTTAATCGTTGAGTTGAATCGAGTCATTCCTGCCGCAGATATAGTGGGTCGCTGCCCTGTCGTGCCAACAGGCATCAAAACATAATCAGTACCGCCTACGACAAGTGCCATTTCTAATCCTTTGTTATTATTCTGGTAATACTAATTCAACCCAATTACCATTAGCTTCGTCCCATGTATACATCTTACCATCTGTAGGCATTGCAACTGGTGCATCCCACAAACAAGTTGTGTCATTGAGTGTCCACGAAGCAAATGGTTTTGGTGGAATGAAAGCGTCACGACCAGCATCATATGAGTAACCGATACCAGCATAGTTCTTACGCAATGGTGTACCACCATTTGCATGAACACCACCGTGGGTATTATAACTGGTTTGAATCCAAGCACCTGGACTTGAGTCCACGAATGTATTGAAAAACTCTGGTTCAGCCACGATGACTTGGACCACTTTAGAATCTACTACTTTTGCAAAATGTGCCATGTTTAATTTCTCCGTAATTAATTATATAAAGTATTTATGTTCGTTTGGTTTGTTAAGCGGTAAATGTGCTAGAACTAGTGAATGTGTGAATCCAACTTGTTGATGTATTAGCAGATATTGAAGTTACATTGCCACCAGAACCACGTTGTACGGGTGAAAGATAAGATATAATAATTATTCCAGAACCACCCGCCGCACCAGCACCAGACCATGATCCACCGCCACCACCGCCCGTGTTTGTTGATCCAGCCACACCAGATCCGTTTGCTACACTACCTCCACCTCCACCTATACCACCAGTTGAACCATTCTGATAGGTTCCACCGCCACCGCCGCCAGCATATGCAGTTGTTGTTCCCGTAATTGATGAGTTTGCACCATTACCACCAGGACCACCATAAAAACCATTCTGATTACCGCCTGTTTGATTTGCGCCACCACCGCCAGCCGCTTGATTGCCTTGTTGTGAAGTACCACCAGCAAATCCTTGTCCTAAAATTCCAGAACCACCTGCTGTAGCTCCACCAGCACCATTTCCTCCACCGCCGCCTGATCCACCATTACCACCAGTATAACCTGCTGATCCTGAATAACCACCGCCACCACCACCGCCTAGAGAACTAGCAAGCACTATTGATGGACTTGATATATTAGAGCTACCACCAATTGTTCCAGTTGAAGTAACTCCAGTAACTCCTGCTCCACCAGCACCACCCAAACCTACTGTAATTGTGTATGTTGTTCCTGAATTAACTAAAGATGTTCCGAATGAAAAACCACCGCCACCGCCGCCACCACCAGTTGCACCACCACCGCCACCACCTCCAGCAACGATCAAATAACTTATTGTATAACTTCCAAGGTTCGTAGTCCATCCTGTTCCAGAATATAGTTCAATCACATTATTAGATGTATTGAATCTAATAGCACCATTAGCTCCCGATGGCCTCTGTGCTGTGTTGCCAGATGGGAGTGTGAATGCACCAGTTAGTGTTATGTTACCACCAGTATTGGCTGTTGAACCATCTGGATATGTTATACCACCTGAGCCACTAATTGAAATTGTCATTTGTTATTCCTAAATCTTTACGCTGTGAATGTACCTGATGAGGTAAACTTCAATATTGTATTCGCACCACTAACTGTTACTGTTGGTGATCCGGTGTGGTTGTTGGAACAGATTGCTGTTGGGATGGATAGAATGACTACACCGGACCCACCTGAGCCACCAAGGCCACCATCTCTTCCTCCTCCTCCACCACCACCGCCTGTATTGGCAGTTCCGGATGTTCCTGCTGTCAATAATCCTCCAGCACCTCCACCGCCTATACCACCAACACCAGCAACAGCACCAGATCCTCCACCACCACCACCTGCATAAGTTACGACTGATCCTGTAATAGAACTGTTTGCACCTGCACCGCCATTTCCTGCGTTAACTGCACCAGCAGCACCAACGGCACCAGCACCACCGCCACCACCAGCTGCATATGATGAATAAGTTAAAAAAGCACCACCGGATCCGCCAGCGTATCCTTGGCCAGATACTCCAGATCCTCCAGCTGGGCCACTACTGTATCCACCACTTCCACCGCCACCTGATCCTCCATTATATCCTACACTGACGTAAGCGCCACTTCCGCCACCACCTATAGCTGTTGCTATAGATGAAAACGATGAATTTATACCATTAGATCCTGCACCAGTAGAACTGCCTGATCCTCCGGCGCCTACTGTAATTGTATATGATGTTCCTACAATTATTGTTGTAGAGTTTGCTAATAAGCCACCAGCACCGCCACCACCAGCAATTAAATAACCCGCACCCCCACCACCTGCAACCACCAAATAACTGATATTAATTGTTGGGTTATTCCCTACAGCAAACCAATTGTCAACAGCAGGAACATAATACTCTGCATAACCAAGAGTTGTGTTGTACCGAATAGATACTGATGCTAACCCTGTTGGCCTCTGTGCAGTCGTTCCTGCTGGTAACTGGAATGCACCAGTCGGAGTCGCACTACCAGTTCTAGCTGTAGTGTTATCTGGAAATGTGATGCCTGCGGTTGGATCTAAAACTATTGGCATTACGTTACTAAGCTCCCTGAAGTCGTAAAGGTATGATATGAATAACCGCCAACAAAAGTGTAAGTGCCGCCGTTCATGCTTTGGGCGCCAAGATAACGAATTTTAAAACCACCTAAGTTACCCGTTGATCCACTTCCATTGCCACCACCACCAAACGAACTTTGACCTGTACCAGCAGGTCCTGGACTTACGCCACCGCCGCCACCGCCGCCGGCATAAGTTGAACCATCAAGCCAAGTGTACCCAGCACCACCGGCGCCGCCAGTGTCGGGAAATCCAGCACCACCGCCAACAGCCCCAGCACCTCCACCTCCACCTGCTGCATAAGCAGTTCCACTACCGCCCGCAAAACCTTGACCGCTTGTGCCGCTACCACCACCTTCTCCGTGACCACCACCACCGCCAGAACCGCCAGACAGACCAGGCGTAGCATTACTGTTGTTGTGCCCACCAGCGCCACCGCCTCCTATCGCAGTTAATCCCAATCCTGTTGAGTTTGAACCATTAGTACCTTGACCATTACCAGAAAAATTACTGCCACCCGTTCCACCCGCTCCAATAACAATAACGTATGTAGTGTTATAATTTAATGTCATGGATCCTGCTAATTTACCGCCAGCGCCACCGCCGCCGCCGCCATAAGATTCATAACTGCCACCGCCACCGCCACCGGCTGCAACTAGTAGATAACTGATATTTATAGTTGGACTACTTCCAGGTATAGATGGAATATTTACAATATTAAACCATCCTGTGTAATCTGGACTATAATATTCCATTACACCTAAGTCAGTATTGAATCTGATAGCCGAAGTTGTTAAACCTGTCGGTCTCTGTGCAGTATTACCAGATGCAATTAGAGTTTGACCATTAGGACTATCAGTTAGTGTTATCTCACTGGTTGCTGCAGGTAATGAAAATGTGATTGTACTAGCTGCATCATTAGCAGTTATAACAGAATATCCACGAGCAGAAGGGTTACGAAATCTGAAACTATTTGCCATAATTTATGCTGTAAATGTACCTGATGATATAAATTTCAATATGGTGTTTGCGCCACTAACTGTTACATTAGGTGATCCTGTGTATGTATTAGAACATGAAATTGTTGCAATAGCTAAAATAACTACACCTGATCCACCACCACCACTTCCACCGCCGCCGCCGCCGCCGGTATTTGGTAGTCCACTCGCACCACCACCACCACCACCACCTGTACCGCCTGATCCATTAGAGCCTTCATAACCTGTTCCGCCGCCACCTCCTGCGTATGTGACTGATGATCCTGTGATAGAGGAGGTGTAGCCAGCCCCTCCTGAGCCGCCACTGTTGCCGCCAACGCTGCCACCAGCAGCACCAGCGCCGCCGCCACCGCCGCCAGCAAATCCACTTGCGCTGCCGCCCGAATTTCCTAAAGAAACTCCCGCAGTAAAAGCTCCACCGGCACCACCACCACTTCCACCGCCGCCGCCACTTCCACCTGGAGAGCCGCTAGAACCGTTAGAACCACCTGAACCGCCACCTAAAGCACCAATCAAACCGCCAAAAGATGAAGGATTTCCACCACCTGCACCTACTATGACGGTGTAGGTAATTCCTTTTTGAACAGCAAAATTATTTGCGGTAACAAAACCACCAGCACCACCGCCACCTGCTCTATCAGGTGAAGCACCTCCAGCTCCATTGCCACCCCCGCCAATCACCAAAATTGATGCAGCAACAGCTGTTCCAACAGAGTTCCATCCCGTTCCATTATAAAATTCAATCCAATTATTTGATGTATTATATCTAATAGAACCATTTGCTGCTGATGATGGTCTCTGTGCTGTATTACCAGATGCGATGATTGTTGCACCGGTGTTAGCTGCATAACCATATCCGGTGTTTGCTACTGAGTGAACTGCTATACCATTTGCAGCAGGGATTGTTAGATAGTTTGTATTTACACTATCGGCAGCAGTAATAACGACTGTACCACCTAATACTGAATTTAAACTTATTGAACCAGCCATGTTATACCTTTTCCATTAAACCACAATCCAATTTGCCCCATTACTTATATTGACTGTTACGCCACTATTAATAGTAATTGGTCCGGCAGATAATGCGTTATATCCAGTTGCGATTGTATAGTTTGCAGTAACAGTATTAGCATTCAAAAAGAATACTGTGTCATTACCACCACCAGTTGCACCACCGCCAATTGAACCCCATGCGGATGCTGTGTAACCTTCAAACTGTCCGGTTGATGTGTTGTAACGAATTGAACCAGATGTACCCGTTGGCCTCTGAGCTGTTGTACCTGCTGGTAAGATAACTGCGCCGACACCGTTCGCACTCTTAAAGTCTAGTTGTGCTGCGGTAATACTTCCGTTTGCAATCGTAGCACTAGCAGTTCCAACAGCCGTCACACGGCCGTTTGCGGCCAATGTTAGTGTTGGATAAACTGTTGCATTACCGTATACACCAGCTGTAATTGTAATACCAGTAACGTCTGTATTTGCTTGAGTAAACGCAGCATTAGCATAAGATGCTGCTGAGTTTGCTGTGTAACTTGGTGTGTTTGCTTGAATAAAGGCTGCATTAGCGGTATTAAAGGCAGCCGTAATATTTGCTGTAGGTAAAATACCAGCTGCAAGTTTTGATGAGGTTACTTGACCATCACCAATTTGTGCAGTTATGATATTTGAATATGAAATTGTTGCTGTCGAACGGTAAATAACAACAATATTGTTAGAACCATTTGACGGTGCTTCTGTGAATGTTAATAGACCAGCTGCAACAGAATAAGAATTAATTGGATCTTGTTGAATACTATTAACAAGAACTTCTAGTGTATTTGCATCATCAGTTGTTCTTGTTAATGTAAATTGTGTGCAAGCACCAGTACCATTGAAACGGTCAAGTCCAAACACATAATTAGTTAAACCTGGTTCATTGCCTAGGTAGGACATGGTTTTATCCTTATGCGATTTCTAGTACTGACACGATTACATCGGCTGAGTTTACAACAGATGTTTGTACCTGCATATAGTCACCAGCTTCCATAACCACTTTTTGGTCTCCGCCAACAGGCACTAATGCACCACCATTTGAAATCGTAGCACCTTGCAGCATGAAGTATGTTGTTCCGCCAGACACAATGGTCACATTAGCACTAATTGGAGACAACGATGTATTACCAATCGTCATGCCAATAATAGTGGCCTGTGTTGCTGCTGGTGCGACATATACGTTTGCGGCTGTTGTTGTTGCATTTTTCAGAAAATAATTCTTGAACGAATTTGCCATCTTTTTAGTCCTTTATCCTATTAACCTAGTGCGATTGAAAAAGCAACAGCTTGGTCAATAATTTGTTGAGCACCACCGCCTGTGATTACTCCAATATTTGCTGTGTTTGTTACATTAGCATTGAACACCGTAATGGTATTTCCTGATGCTGTCGAGAATGATAATGTGTTTACGTTACCAATTACAATATTTGCTGTGTTTGCATACAGAGTGTTGATAGAACCAGAATTTCTAACATTCAGTTGTGACCCTGTTCCAGAAATATCAAGAATGGTGTTAGCAATAAATGTTGCACCATTACCATTCGTAAGGGTGTTTGCGGTTGCAATTAAATCTTGCGTAGCAATCAACCATTGTTGAAAGGTATTAGAGGTCGTTAGTTGGGTGATTGGCATTATTTGGTGCCTCTGATTTGAGCAATTTCACGCAACAGGTCTTTGATTTCAGACATTTCTTCTTCTATCTTTGCTAATCGTTGTTTAGTTTCAATCTTTTCAGACTGGTCTCTTTTTGCAATATCTCGCTTCTGATAATACTCTTGAAGCCCATTCATATCTGTATTTAGAACCGCTTTGGAGTTCATATCACGGATCAAATTGTCATGGTCGGTTACTTTTGCGTACATAGTTAATTACCTGCTGGGAGAGCGATTGCACGGAAGTCACGAACCTTAGGTACATCAGTTGTTGATGTTCCAGTCATGACAATTTTAATGGCAAATGTTCTAAATGAATTAAATGCAGTTGAACCAGAAACATATGTTACATTGTTGTTTGCAGTACCATTATATCCAGGTGCATATGCAATTTCACGATAATCAGTTGGACTATTTGAGACAAAGTTTGTATTGCTTAACTGTGTCATCAATTGATAACCTTTATTGTCAAATTCATCAGCATCAGACGTGGATAATAGTTTGTAGTAAACACGAATGTTTGAACCTGATGGCTTATATGTAGTCAAGTAAACACGCAGGTCACCTGAATCAAAGCCATCAGCCAATGTGACCTTACGAGTAATGTATCGTACATCTGAATTACCACCAGACTTAGCATCTTCACCATTGTAAGAAACAACGACACCAGTACCTGGAGTTGTGTTTGCATCAACAAGAGTAAATGTTGGTGATGTTTCGTATCCTGTTCCAGCATTTGTCAGATAGATTGATGTAACAACATTACTTGTAACAACTGCAGCGGCCGTTGCACCAGAACCGCCGCCACCGGTGATTGTGACAACTGCATTTGCATTTGTTGAGTATGCAGCACCACCATTTGACAATACGATACCTGAGTTACTCAATGGCAAATCATTGATGATGTTTTCAACAGCAATAACACCATATCGTGATGAATCAAGGAACGGTGTGATATCTGGATTGTTTGTGAACATCGTGGCCGTAACAGTTAGTGTTGAATTACCTGTTGTAGGATTCAATACTCTACGACCACCATCATACATTGGATAGTCGGTAAATGGAGTAATTGAATATTCTCCAGCCATACCACCAGTTACTTTCTCTGAATTGAATGTATATGTGACTGAAGTGTTACCAAGAACAACTTCTGAAGTCATCAAATGTAACAAGTCATACGGTGTGTTTGCACTTGGGTATTCAACTTTAAATTTAGCAGATGTAACACCAGTACTAAAGGTATATCGAAACATTCTAAACATCATATCAGTATTTTGTTCTGCGACCCATGTTGATCCATTCTGTGATAAGAAGAATGATCCGCCATATGGCTGTGCTGAAATCTGTCGACCACTTACTGTGTCAACAGCACCAACTTCTGCCGCATATGTCTCATAACCTCTAGAGTTCGTCATTAATACAAACGCATATTCACCTGGTTGAACATAAATTGGTGCATCAAATACAAAGTCTGTAAATGTGTCTGCATCATCCAAATCAGGCGTGTTTGATGTTTTAATCTTATCAGGTGTCAATGTAACTGTTGAGTATGGAAAAACAACAGATGATGATGGGTAACCATTTACAGTTGAGCGTAATTGCAATGTAATTGGTTGTGATGCATCTTTTGACTTAAAGCAGAAACGAGCCTTACTTAAAAATAAACCATCTGGATAATCATTCTGCGAAACCAAGAAAGATTGTGCAAGTGGGTCATAGTAACCAACAACAACGGATCTTGATGTTGTTGAAGTCACAACACGATTATCATTTACAGCAACACGCTGAATTGTTGGGACAGTAGTTGAAATGATTGTATTTTCTGTCTGTTGCAACAAACCTTGTGCAAAGAATGATGCATCACCATTTGTAGATGAAGAAGCAATATCACCTGTTGGTGTATCAATCAGTCTAAAGTGTTTTTCACCAACACGAAACTGTCCATTTGGAATATAGAATAAACCAGCAATATCACCAGCAACGGTTGTTGTTAAGTTACCAATAGAGTAGATTGATGTTGTATCTGGAACAGTTGTCCAGTTTGTATTAACGGTTGCAACTCTTGTTGTTGAATTGTATGCAGAGATTGTTCTCTTCTGGTTTGCACCTGTACCAGATACAATGTAGATTGGAGAACCAACATATGATGTAATGTTGTTTGCACCAGTCGCATCAACTCTCAAGGTAACTGTATTTGCTCCGGCTGATGCTGCGTTACCATTGTTATGGTCATAGCCGTTAATACGAATACTTGAACCTGATACGGTACCAACTAAGTTTGCGCTGGCAATATTAAATGCTGTGAATGGGTTAACACTTACGATGAAAGCTTCTGTATTAGAAGTCAATGCGATAAGTGCTGTACCATTTGATGTACTTGTTGTGTTGTCGAAAATGGTAACTGATTCAAGGTTACCAACTTGTGTTTGGTAATTTAAATTGTTAGCATTTAAAGTAAGTTTGTTTAACCTAACGATATTATTATTAACGTCAGTATTATCAAAGAATCCATATAGTGTTGATGATGGTTTAAAGCTTGAACCAGTAAACAATACGTTACGATTTCTCATGTACGGAATGATAGACACATCCAAAATACGGTCACCAAGTGACTGAGTAATCGTTGAAGCTATAACATTCGTGACCACACCAGAACGAGTCTGTGCTGCAGATGTGGTAACAGTTTGTGTACCAATAAGTGCAAGAGCACCGCCGCCACCTTGCCATTCGCCACCTGAAACACTTTGACCGGTCCAATATGTTGACCAATCACTCCATTCATAATTGTACGTTGAGGCTAGAATTAAATTCCATGCATCTTTGTCACCTTGCAGGTTAACAAGAACGTCTGGTTGTTTACTTGTATCAAGCCAAATATCTGATGGAGGATCTAAATTAATTTTACCCAAATAGTTGATGACATTAAATGGGTTGATGTTGAATGACCTTGATGCTTTATTTTGGTCAATGAATACAGTTTGTGTTGAATTGGCCGTAATAATTGGACCAGATTGAACATAGTTTGTAGAATTTGCAGAGTCAAATGTCAGCAATGAAGATGATATGTTGAATGATGGGCGCAATTCTTTAATATTTGGATCAATTGAAGCCTTGTAATCTCTGTTAGAAACATCAGCAACAGAGTGACCATTAAATGAGTCAACAAGAATACCGTTCTTAAATCTAGGTAAGTTTGTTGAGTCTAAAATTGTTAAGTCTTGTTTGTTAACAGCCGATTGTTCCAATAACGACAGAGAAGTATAGTATTCTAGATTTTCAACACGCTTAGAAATAGAGCCAATGTCTTTCATTGTGAAGCGGCGATTGTCAATATACTGGACTGCAATGTCAGAAGTATTGGCAACATATGCAGGTTCATGTAGAACATACAGAGTCATTGCTCCGTCTTTGTCTTTTGGTTCAACTGGTGTCAGGGAAGGAACACCTTCGAATACCTCAAATGTACGATTCTTGTTTAAGGCAACTTTATCAATTCTTGGTAAATAGTATTGATAATCTAGAATGATATCAGAACCGTTCTCAGGAATCTTTGGACCAGTCGTGGTTGAGTCAACATCGAATGTGACTGTGTTTGCTGTTGCTGCACTTGTCGGTGTAGCACGGACAGGTCTAAAATCTAAAGAGTCACGGAGGCTGTATAGTTTGCCTGTTGTCTTAGAGGCATATGTCGGTATAGAACCGTAGGCATACCCATTGTAAGAATCTACATCAAAGAATCCAGCACCAGATGATGAGAACCTGTTGTAAGAAATTACAAGTGGTCCTGTAGCTGGTGTATTTCCTGGAATTAATTTAATCGCAGCATGACCATAGAATGAATCTCTTTGTCCATTGTCTAATGCATACTTTGAAACAATCTGTGTTGCAAATGCAGTATTAGCGCTGGTGATTCCATACCCATTAAAGTCTAAAACAGAGACAAGGTCAACAACATCAGAAACAAACAACGACTGTGGTGTGTCTACAGTTTTAATTGTAGTATTGGCCATCACATGAGTTTGGCCTTGTGATGCATATAATACTACACCGTTGTTTGCAAAAATACTTGTGCCACCAGATGTTTGTACTGTTGAATTAGCACCAACATATGTTTTTGTTTTTGCACTTGGATTTGATGAATCAATAGTTGCTGTAATGTTAGCAACCATATTATTAGCATTTGTGATAGTAAGTCTACGAGTACCTGTGTCAACCGCAAACAAGTTGGCAGGAATTATTTGACCAACTGTATATGGTGATGTACCAGCAGAAGTTACAGCAACTTGATACTTTTCATTTTTAGATGCAGTACTTGTTGCAGCAGAAATAGATTCACCAGTACCAACTGATAGTGTTGGAGAAATAGATGATGAAAATGACTGTGACTCATATAATCTTTTATATGAGAGTGACAAATCAGTAATTGTATTGTTGGCTACATAATCTTGACCAAGTGGAAAAATCAATGGTTCTAAGTTTGTATCTGAAATGATTGAATCAAAAAATGTTGTAGCCGGATCTTTAGAAGAACCATCAATGTCAGCAGCTGCAACACGAGTTGTTCCACTTGTTATTGACATAGATTCAACATCATTGAAACCAAAATCAATCGCCCATGTTGATGCACTATTTACATTTGCAATAAATGGTTGCGAGATTTCAACAGTTTGTGTTGAACCTTTATAATTGGTGATAGTCTTTGGAGTTTCACCAACACCTGGACCTGCTGTAATTCTAATCTTAGCACCAGTATACGCATTGTCTACTGTTGAATATAGTGCAGAACCAGAAAGTGTATTAGCTAATTGTAGGTAAGTTGTATTTGATACAGCAATACCGTTGTTACAATTACCACCATTGATTGAACCAACAGAAACATCAAATAAGTATGTACGATAAACATAAGATGCTGAGTTTGATGTATTAGCAGCAGTTTCAAATTCGATAGATTTAACTCTTGCTGTACCAATCTTTGTGTTACTAATTGTACCAGTTGATGATACATTGATACTTGAATTTGATACAGAATGTAAATCTATTGTTTGTAAACTGTTAATTGGTAATGAACCATAATGTGTGTTTGAATACACATAGTAACCGTAGTCAGCTGATAATCTTTTATTTTCTACAGAATCGGTGGTTCTTGGTTTGTTAACAGTAATAGTTGTTGGTGCAATTGTTTCAAACTCATATCCATAAACATACGCTTTCCCTGGAGACAATGTAACATTAGCCTTAGCTGTATTTGCTGCACTTGTTTCTAAAGATATTTTGAATGGTCGAACGGTATAATTACCGGATTCATCGTATGTTCTACGAGCAAGAGTATCTTCTAAAATCGCATACAATGGGTATTTGTTTGCAAAAACTAATATGCCATTTTCAACACGAGCCAATTCAATAAATTGTGTGTCATCGGTTGAAGTTAAAATTCGGGCTGTTAAAACTAAATTAATTTTGTAACGGTCAGAACCTGGTGCTTGGAAATTTGAAGCATCTTGAGCTGGATCCAACAATGATGTGTCTTGTGTATATTCGACAGTAGATTCTTGAATTTCAAAACCAATTCTTACATTGGCTGATGTGTTATCGTACTTTGATAATGCAATAGTTTGTACATCATTTTTAATGAAGAAACCATCGTAATAAAATACGCCTTCATTAACTGAGAAAATTTGGCCTGTACCTACACCAGATGTTGCAACATTGGCATACGCTGGTGCGGTTTGAAGAGTTTGAATAGTCTCAGAAGAGGTGAATGCATCACCATAAATTTGTTTTACTAGGAGTGTTTTTGGATCTCCTGTACCAGCATCAGCGTCATAGACAACGACAACTTCTGCTTTCTTAGTTCCTGCTAAATTAGTAATAGCAAAATTGGAGAAATTATTAGCAACAACAGCTGAACCAGCATAGTCTGTGGATAACTTTAAGTATGTCGCATCTTGAATGAATGTTTGGCCACCGGTTACTAAAGAACCGTTTTTGAAAATATTGTTACCAAATCTTCTGACTTGATTTTGTAGAATTGTTTGGAGTTGTGTTAACTCACGAGCTTGGACTGCATAACCAGGCTTAAACAACATACGAAGAAATTTCTTATCTTCATCAAAATCGTCATAGTATGGGTTGACATTAAAGTTAGTATTTAACGACATTAAACATTTTCCTTAGAATCTAATAACAAACTTAACATTTTCGGCCTGACCATCTGCTCTTGTGATTGCTTGAACATTCTCGACATACATTATATCACCGGTATATGGTTGAAATTCCGGAGTCTCACTCTTAACTACCGTTCTTGTTACACCTGAATTAGAAGCAACTAATGTGCCACCAACAGTAACAGAACCTCTAACTTTGGTCAATCTAACTTCATTTGGAGATTGAGCATTAACAAAACCATAAAAATAAGCATTGTTAGCAGAAGTTCCCTGATAAACAAACTCATTTAGTGTAAAATTTGAACCAGCTACCAAGGTTAAATTGGTTGTTTGTGAAATTACGGTATTAGCATTAGAACTTATTGCTGGTGATATACTGCCATATTTATACGGATCTCTTAGAAGTCCATATTGTCTAAATGAAGTATCTACTGATATCAAACCATTTTCTGTTGCATCAACCGAACCAATTCTTTCGGCAACCATAACATTACTTGCATCTAGCTCTTTTGCAGGATTAAAAGCATGACCAAATTTTGGACCGATGACACATCTTGTTGTTGCACCAGAACCGGATCCATAAACTGTCGCATTAGCAAAAGAGTATCCAATGCCAGTAACATTGATTGTTACTTTTGATATTGCACTATTCGAAATATTGGCTGAGGCTTCTGCACCAGTTCCATCACCTTCAATATAAATTCTTGTTGTAAAACTTACGTTGTTTCCTGTACCGCCACCACTTCCAGTTGTGCTTGACGATAGTGTAACTATGCTTGTAACAGCATTAACAGATGAAACCAGTGTTCCCGTGGCAATGCCAGTTCCGGACACAATCATGTTTGCGGCAACATTTGCAGTATTTGCTAGGCTTATGAAACCAACTCCTGATGCAAAAGCTGTTGCTGGAATTGTTGGGTTGGCATATCCTGTGCCACCAGAAGTTACAATGATTGTTGTCAATTCACCATCAACAGGACCAGTTGAACTAACATTATAGTCCAATTTATTAGTCGATACTGGTGCTGGAACCCAACTTGTTGTTAAAAATTTGTTTGATGGTTTAACATTGTACATATACTTCCAAATAAAACCATCAGCCGTTACAATCGTGCCATTCGCAGTCGTGTAATCACCAGTAGGTTGTACTGTGGAATTTGATGATGCATTATTTGATAGACACTTATATACATTTCTGTCTGTGGTAATAACATACATTGGATTAACATTTAATGATGTGTTACCGGTCAATAATTCAGCTAACGCAATTTTATCATCAAATTGTTTATATTTACCACTTGTTGTCCAATTTATACGAGGAATGACCAATTCTACATCATTACCTGTGATTCTCTTGGCTGCAAACATATTATCCCATGCTGATTTTTCATCAGATGTGGAATCTACAATTGAATTTGGAGAAGCTTCGTTCGCATATGGAACATGATTTCCAATGAACACATAACCAACAGTTGCTGGTTCTGGTTCAGAGAAAGACTCTTTGAATTGTTCTGCGTTGTTAAACGATAGTTTTTTGGATGTATAAAAAGTTGCCATAGGTTTATTTATTAAGAGTTATAAGCAAGGTAAATTGCTGCTGTATTAGCAATATTAATTTCACCAAGCATTGCAGCTGTATGGATAGAACAACGATACTTATAATTCCCTACAGAATTGTGTGGTATTCTCCAAAACAATGTTCCATCTACCTGACCTTGTGCTGCACTTCCATACGATAGAGTTCCTGTAGGCGACACATGAACAAGTCCAGTATCAAAGTTTGCTGTATTGTTTCCTAAACGAATTTGAAATGGATGACCAGTAACATTTAATTTAAATCCTATAGTTGTAGCACTAAATGCAGATACATTAGGATTATTTAAAGAATCATATTGAGAAAACAAAAATGCAGCAGAACCGGAATGTGTTACTTCCAATATTGTTGTAGCACCAAATGATAATGTGAGATTTGCGGATACATTGGCTGCACCAAAACTGGAGTTTGCATGGATAAAAGCTGAGTTAGCATATGAACCAGCACTATTAGCAGTTTGAAATGCTGAGTTAGCATATGAACCAGCAGCTCCGCTACTAGCGCTATTAGCTGCCAAAAAGGCTGCGTTCGCATGGATAAAGGCTGAGTTAGCATATGACCCAGCACTATTAGCTGCAACAAAAGCTGAGTTAGCATAAGAACTCGCAGCAGCTGCACCACTAGCACTATTAGCGGCCGCAAAGGCTGCATTTGCATGAACAAAGGCTGAATTGGCATAAGAACTGGCACTATTAGCAACTGCAAATGCTGAGTTGGCATAAGAACTGGCAGCAGCTGCACCACCAGCACTATTAGCGGCAGCAAAGGCTGCATTTGCATATGACGAAGCACTATTAGCAGCTTGAAATGCAAAGTTTGCTGATCTTTCTGATAAGACTGACAGCGACATTTTTCTTGTCGTTGGAGTTCCGCTTTGTAAATCAACAACTAAAAATATTGTATTTTGCGTATTAGACGATGGTGTTGAAAGAAAGTTTAATGCATTGATTGTTGTTTTAGTATTGATAGCTGCGTTAGCGGTGTTGGCAGTAATAAATGCACTATTAGCATAGCTACCAGCTGAGTTGGCAGCTGCAAAAGCACTATTAGCGTAGTTAGCTGTTGACATTTTTTTTTATATTTCCTATTATAGTATTATCAATTCGTTAGTTTCGGTGACAAGTGGTAAATTATTTTCAGTAAATATTAACAGAGGTTGAACTTCACTTAAAATAAACATTTCTTGTAAATTAGATGTTTGACTAAATGCTGAATTAACTGTTAATAAAGTATCACTTATAATACTAGTAATGTATCTAATTTCTGTGTTAACAGCTACACTAGAACCAAGAGAAATAATATCTAAAGATTGAGCAGAAAGGAACTTGGTATTTATACCTGTTATGTGGATACTAGTATTTACATTAACCGTGCCTGAAATTGTTTTAGCAAGAGTAATCGCTGCTGACGATAAATTATTTGCAGCAACAACTTCGTCAATCTTATACTCCGCATACTGAATGAAACCAGCTGGATGGATTAGATTTTTAAATATTTCTTTGAATTTACTAAACTCAACGGACGATGATAGAACATATGCATAGTCAACATAATATTCACGACCTTGAACAACTCGCTCTGATGCTGATAAGATACTATCTGAAGTTGTCCAACGACCGGGGAATGTTACATAACTTGATTCAACTTCAGCATTTGCAGTAGCTGTTCCGTCTCCAGAACCAGTTAAATCAATCTGTGGAGGAAATTCATATCCGGCACCAGGATTAAGTATACGAATTTTTAGAATTGCACCCAAAGCCTGGTCGGCAGAACCGTATAAATTTTCACCATCACCCATCAATGCTATAATAGAGAGGTTGGCATTTGCACCTGATGTTGATGATACTGTTATTGTTGGCAATTTATCATTAGAAAAATTCTGTCCGCCGATTAAATGTTTTCCATGAACACCAATGTTTTTATTTGTTGTGGCGTGTGTGAAGTTAACATTAACATTTAATGATGTATTCGATGAAATGGCATTAATATATCTCGACTGATTATTAATCATAATCAAATCACCAACACGCAAATCTTCTTGAAATTTTGTATTTGTTCCAATGACGGTAACATTAGTTGTATTAAATGTGTTAGCTGTTCCCACAATCCTTGATGGTTGAAATTCAACTTTTGTAATTGCACCAGTTGAGGATACACCAGTAACAGCGGCCGCAGCACCAATACCGAAAGACATTGTTTTATTTGAAAATAGTAACTCATCACCAACTTGATAATTACTACCACCGTTATTAATTAGAATTCTACCTAAAGACCTAGAACTTACAATAAAGTGGGTCGTACTGTTTGCAAGATATTGTGCAGAGTCAGCATCAAGTGTTGGTACAGTTGCAAATGCGGTATTAGCAAAAAGAATTGCTACGTTAGTAATAGCACCAATACTAGTTATTGTGCTAAAACTAAAAGCATCAATCAATTTTGTATTAGCATTTTCACCACCTGGTACAACAGTCGAACTAAAACCATAATCTGAATTTGAAATATTAATACTTGCAAAATCAGAAATTCTATCCGTGTTAACAGTAAATGTATTTGCGGTATTTTGGCCAGATACATCAATATTATCAATAGCTAATGTTAGTGCAGAATTAGCTGCAAGGCCAACTACGTTAACATTCGAACCTACTTTGAAACCTGCGCCACCCTGTAGTACATCAATCTTATTAATAACACCCGAAAACACTTCAGTTATGATTGCTTCAGCTGATGTTGTTGATGATCCACCTGTTATGATAACTGGATCACCAACATTATAACTTGATCCGCCATCAATAATGTATATGGTGCTTAAGTTAGATAAACCCAAAACTTTAATTGATATCAATGAATCATCATCCGGATCAATAATATCTAATAAAGCATTTTCACCACCATCAAATGATCCAGTTAATGTTTTGTTATTAATGTATAATTCAAATGTTGGTACAGCGTCACTTGTTTTCTGTGATGTTCTTTCAACGATAGCTGTTGCACCAGAAGTTACTCCGGTTATTTTTCTATTTTTTAATAAATCAAAATTAAAAGATGCATACAAAACTTCAATGCTAGCACCATTTGCAGGTGCATTATTAAATATTAATTTTCTTGACTCACGGCGAACATTGTATCCAGATGTTTGAACAACACCATTAATATAGACTGTAATTTCATCAGATGCAACTAATTGTGCTAATTTAAATGTTTTGTTTGTTGCATTACCGGTATATACACTATAAACTGTTTGTGAAATCTTAAATGCATTTTCAATCAACCATTTACCATCAGAGGCTCTAAGGATGTTTGTCTTTGGTTGTAATATTTCTAGTTCTTCATCGTAAAGAAGTCTGAACAATAACTTAAATGATTTCTCATTGCCTTTTGCTAAGTAAAGTGGCAGAACGTGCTTAAGTAAAATGGCTCTGTCAACTTGAACATCCTGTGGAAACAAATCCGCATATGTTGAGAAAAAGTTATCGTGAAAATCATCAATTGAGGTATCAACATCAGTAATATAACGAAGGTCTTTTGACTTTGTTACCAAGTCATTTAATTGTGTTCCTTGTGCCTGTTCCAAAAATTCATAATATGCCTCAAGGAAAGCAATAAAATTAGGATGTTCTTCACGAACAAACTCCGGTAACTGATTACTAATCAGCAGAGAAGTTTTTTGGTCAGCCATTAAGTGTTATTCTTTTTTTCTAGTGTTGTTAAAATAGAAGTTGGATCATCAACATCAATCGTGATAACCGTGTCTCTTGTTGACTGAATGATACCTTTTTCAGCCTCAATATTCATTCTAATTAATCCGTCTATAGAATCAACCGAAATGAATCTAATGTCACTAATAGTAATGATACCGTTATCATAATCAATTGTACCGGCATTAGAATTAATAATTTGTCTCTGCGCTAATGTGTCGTAATAAATTGTTCTTAATGTTCCTGTTCTACCATCAATAACAGCAACAGCCTCTGCACCATAACCACTACCACCTGATATAGTTATAATAGCTCTGGTATAATCAGCACCACGATTTGTCATATTGATGGTTTGAATTCTGCCATTAACAATAATGGCCTCAGCAGTCGCACCAGTACCATCACCACTTATTGTGATAGTTGGAGCAATTACAAAACCAGAACCAGGATTTGTAATTTGAATTTCAGAAACACCGGTGTATGATTGTGGTGCTTCTTCAAACAATGCATTTCTTGGTGTGCCTATCGTGTCGTTGATGGTAAATGCGGTCGATGTTAACCTATTTGTTAGTGTTCCACGGTGCAATGGCACATTATATTTAATTTCATAACTTGCAGATTCATTTAGTTTTGGAGTAAACCTTCTTTGTAAACGAACAATCGTCTCTGAACCAACAATGGCATTAATTTCAACATTGTCAATAGAATCTTGCAGCTTTGATTGGATAAATGTTGAATTGAACTTATCCAAATATGTTGTTTTGTAATTTATGATTGCTTGTTTAATTGAGTTTTTGAGTGTTTGCTCATCTGATGAAGTTTTTCTTGCATCATATTGCACAAGACTTTGAATAATTAGAAATAAGTATTGCGTGTCACGAATTTCAGCCTGAACAGAAACAATAGCCTTTGGATTAATAATCTCATCAATGATTCTTTGTTTTTCTGTTTCTGAAATATAATAACCATCTTTTGGTTTCAATGAAATGTAAACTTTACCAAATACTTTAGGTATTTCATCTTCACCACCCCAAACAGATAAACTATCAATACTTGGATAATTACTCTTAATATATGCTTCGTAATCTTTAACCGTTACTAATCTATTTTGTGTTGCATACTGTGCTGCAGCTGAATATTTAATTGAGTCAACAGATTCATTTATTGAACCACCGGCCGCAACAGAGACAGTATCAATTGTCAGAGTAGAATATATTCCAATATTTTGTGTGCCAATAAATGATGCAGCTTTGTTTGCCAAATCACCCTTTGTTCTTAGGTATTGAATTGATACGATGGCACCATCTGGTAGTTTTTTACCAACAACATCATCACCAAAATAAATTTCATAGTTTCCATTTCTACCTTCTTGTAGAAAGAAAACTTCACTAGATGCTGTAATATCCAGCACATCAGTAACTTTAGAATAAATTGATGTTTGTGTGTTACCTGAATTTGGTCTAACTGAAACATATATTGATGCAGTATCTACAGTAGCATCATTAATTGTGAATATAGATTTTGGATTGTCGATCTCGGTATAGGAGTAATTAAAGATTACCAATTGACCTTCATAAATTTCTATATTTTCAAAATAGAAAGCTGTACCAGATTTTGTTACTGTGTATTCATTAAGTGTTGTGAAGGTGTAGGATGTAC
>Ga0315905_10002393_pt1 | contig 19737 bp, 16 predicted proteins | sample LakEriMetagenome_5_FD_203522 | JGI IMG/M metagenome (GOLD analysis project Ga0315905, IMG submission 203522) | Freshwater fungal communities from buoy surface, Lake Erie, Ohio, United States - Buoy 4 MA121 | ecosystem: Environmental > Aquatic > Freshwater > Lake | place: USA: Lake Erie, Ohio... | reverse complement strand
AAAATAAAAGAAATAAATAGAAGTAGTAGTATTCGAGTTTTCATTTCTTTAAAATATGAATCAAAATTAACTAGAAATTACAGTAACATCAACAAAAAAAGTATTTTTGTTCAACTTTTATTTCATGAATCAATTAATAAGCACTTTTTTCATTGGTGTTTCTTTATTCCTCGTTTTAAGCTGCGGCGAAACAGGAAAAAAAGTACAAGCTAAAAATGAAAATTTAGACAGTCTCTTGGCCAAAGACCCGAATAATGTCGGACTACTTGTAAAACGTGGTAATTTGATGCTCGATTCTTTTCTATTAAAATACAACAAGAAATTTTTTGATATTGCTAAACCTGATGCCACGAAGGCGTTTCGTTTGGATAGTTCTCGCATTGATACCCGACTTTTATATGCCGATGTTCTTGCTAATGATCCTGAACGATCTGTGACAGATGTAACGCGGTCGCAATACCATTATTCCTTTATCGTTAAGAAACAACCTAAAAATGTAAAAGCACTCGTTGGATTATCCTCAACGTATGCTTATTTTGCTGATTTTCAAACGGCCATTCAATACGTTGATCAAGCATTAAAAATTAATCCAAAATATCGAGATGCGTATGTGATGAAAGGCACAATTTTTCTCATGCAGAACAATCGAAAACTAGCAATTTCCTCCTATGAAACCGCGGTTCAACAAGATCCAACATTTGAATTGGCTTATTTGCGACTTGGACAATTATATACAGAAGATGAAAAATACGAAATAGCCATTGAAAAATTCAGAAGTGGGGTTGCTTTAAATCCGAAATTGTCGGATGCCATTTATGGTGTAGCTTATTGTGATCAAATGTTGGAAAGATATCAAGAGGCTGAAAAAGGGTATCACAGATTAATGCAGGTAGATAATAAATACCATTTAGGGTGGTTTAATATTGGTTATATAAAACAATTTCATACTGAAAATCAATTGGATAGCGCGATAATTTACTACCAAATGGCAACAGATATTCAACCTGAATTTGTGAAAGCCTGGCATAACATTGGCCTTTGTTATGAAGACAAAAACGATCGAACGAGAGCCTTGCAAGCCTATGCCAAAGTATTAAAATACAATCCAAATTTTGAATTAACTAAAGAGCGAGTTGCCGCTTTGAAGTAATGAATAAACAAACTGCATATATTATTCAACTAATTGGTGAATTGGCGATCCCACTATTGGGTTATTTTCTATGGGACTGGTCTTTACTATTTATTCTTTTATTTTATTTAATTGAAAATTTATTTTTCTCTTTTTTTCGCATAGAAACAGTTCGTGAAATAAAAAAACTTGTTTTAAAAAAAGATCAACCAAGGGATTTGAAATTGCAATTTAAATCGCTCTATTTATGGGTGATTGAATTTGTTTTGGTGCATTTATTTATCCTAGTTATTTATCAAAATCTATCTGTAACAAAAGAATGGATTCATTTTTTCATGTATCAAGATTTAGGAATTCCACAAGGGATTATTCTATTGCCTCTACTCTATTTTGCCTCAAGGATGAAAATGAAACAAGATGTTTTTTTAACCATTAAAAATATGAAATCCGCAGATGAACTAAATCAATTGACCGTTCATTTCAAGCAATCGTGGACTGCTATAGGAGTATGGGGAGTTTTAATTGGAATTAACTTTTTTACACCTATTCATGAACTTATAAATTTATCTTTTGTTCTTATACTATTGATAGCTCGCAGCTTCCAAAGAAATTGAGAGGTACTTATTAACCGAGAAATATGAAAAAAGAAAATTTGATTTTGTAAATTCATTCATATTTAGACCTATTTTTACAAAAATATTATTATGCAACATCAAAATGTTCGATTTACGGGTACTCAAAATACAGAGTTTTATAAGGTTCTTCGATCTCGAGTTAATGCCTATTTCAAAGAAAAAAACATATCACGCCATGCCAATGCGAATATGGTTTTGAAAACAATACTATTACTTTCTCTATATCTTGTCCCGTTTACTTTATTGTTTTTTCTTAATTATTCTCCTTTGCTTTTCATTGGTTTATGGTCAATTGCTGGTGTTGGAATGGCTGGAGTTGGATTGTCTGTAATGCATGACGCAAATCATGGAGCTTATTCAAAAAATGAGGTGGTAAATAAACTTATCGGAAAAGTTATGATAATTTTAGGTGGAAGTGACGTCAACTGGCGTATTCAACACAATATCTTACATCATACCTACACAAACGTAACTGACATGGATGAGGATATTAAGCCCCCTGCATTTATTTTACGATTTTCTCCTCATACGAAACGAAATAAATTACACCGTTTTCAGCATATTTACGCTTGGTTTTTTTATGGATTAATGACGATGATGTGGTCCACTTCTAAAGATTTTCAACAAGCTGTTCGATACAAGAAAAAAGGCCTGATTGAAACACAAAAAATCACTTTTTCAAGACACCTTACTAATTTAATTATTAGCAAAATAGCATACATGACTATTTTTATAGCTCTTCCGTTAATATTTACAGATTCACCTTGGTATATCTCAATTATTGGATGGGCAACCATGCAATTTATTTGCGGTTTAATTTTAGCTGCCATATTTCAACCAGCTCATGTTGTTCCTAGTTCTGATTATCCTCTTCCTGACGAATCGGGTAATGTTGATGCAGACTGGGCTGTTAATCAATTGTACAACACTGCTAATTTTGCGCCAAAAGATCCTATTCTGACATGGTATGTTGGTGGTTTAAATTACCAAGTTGAACATCATTTGTTCCCAAATATCTGTCATGTTCATTACCCAAAACTGTCCAAAATTGTTAAAGAAACGGCAAATGAATTTAATCTGCCTTACCACTCGTACAAAACTTTTTTTGGAGCATTACTTGGTCATTCAAAAATGCTTTACAACTTGGGTAAATACGATAATGCTCCGGCTCTTCACTAAATGAATTTCGAGAGTATTTATACTCATTGTATTTCAAAAACCTTTGTTCAGGAAGATTATCCTTTTGATAAAAAAACGCTTGTTTTTAAAGTAGGTGGAAAAATGTTTTTACTAGTTGATAGTGATAATCCTATTTCAATTAATGTAAAGTGCAATCCTGAAAGGGGAGTTGAATTGAGAGAGTGCTATGATGGCATTCAACCTGGATATCACATGAATAAAAAACATTGGATTACAATTAATCTCACCTCAGGTATCCCGTCATCTGTGATTTTAGATTGTATAAACCAATCCTATGACTTAGTTTATAACTCTCTTTCTAAAAAACAACGAGCTCAATTAGAAGAAACTCGTAAATAGATTAGATTTCCATGTTATCGATTAATCGAACTTCTCCGCAGTAAGCGGTGATAGAAGCGGTCGTTTTTTCAGACCAATTTTCCTCTAATATTTTTAAGGAAGCAAATTCGCTAATCTCGAGGTATTCCAATTCTAACTTACCCATTTTAAAAAAAGATATTGCGGCGTCTTTTAACTCCTTTGGGCTAGAATAATTCAAACGATTCACTTTCATAAAATTCAAAGTCTCAAAAATGATTAAAGCATCGATTTTTTCAGCGTCAGAAAGCCTCATATTTCGACTACTTTTTGCAAGTCCCGAGTCATCTCTTACCGTTTCACAAGCGACAATTTGAATTGGAAAACCAAATACCTCGGTCATTTTTTTTATGATTGCTAATTGCTGAAAATCTTTTTGACCAAAATAAGCACGTGTTGGCTGAATTAATCGAAAAAAATTATGAACTACGTGAACTACACCTTGAAAATGACCAGGCCTAAATTTACCTTCAAGAATCGTATCCATTCCCTGTAAATCCATACTTTGAAAGCTATCATTTTCTGGATAAATTTCAGGAACATCAGGAACAAAAACAATACAATTTGGAATATCTTCAAGAACCTTCAAATCATTTTCTAAAGTCCTTGGGTATTTTTGAAGATCCTCCTGATTATTGAATTGGGTTGGATTGACAAAAATACTTACAACAACGAGACTATTTTCTGCACTGGCACGTTTCACTAAATCAAGATGTCCCGAATGCAGAGCCCCCATTGTTGGAACAAATCCAAGTTCAAAAGTTCCATTTCCAGAAGCTGCAGCCAATTCATTTTTTAAACTATTGGCAGTAAAGCAAACTTTAATATTTTTCATTTTGATGTAAAATGCTCACAAAACTAGGTGTTTTTTTGAAGATCCGTATTTTTTTCGTAATTTAGCGCTCTTAATTAGCACTTTATAATTGCATGGAAAAAAAGAAAATTCTTTTTATTTCCCAGGAAATATTCCCGTTTTTACCTAAATCTGAAATTTCTAATACCTCAAGGCGACTTCCTCAAGTAATACAAGAGGCAGGAAAAGAAATTCGAGTATTTATGCCCCGTTTTGGCTGCATCAATGAAAGAAGACATCAATTGCATGAAGTAATTAGACTTTCAGGTCAAAATTTAACGATTGATGATCACGATCATCCCCTAATAATTAAAGTGGCCTCTGTTGCTCCAGCAAGGATGCAGGTCTATTTTATTGATAATGATGAATTCTTTCGAAGAAAAGGTGCTTTAGGTGATGAAGAAGGTCAGTTCTACAATGACAATGATGAGCGTTCAATTTTCTTCTGCAGAGGAGTTTTAGAAACAGTCAAAAAATTAGGCTGGCAACCAGATATTATCCATTGTAATGGTTGGATGACTTCAATGATGGCCCTTTACATCAAATATGTTTACAACAAGGATCCTCATTTTGCAAATACAAAAGTTGTTTACAACATCTACGATGAAGTGTTTACAACTCCTTGGGACAGTCGATTACCTGAAAAATTGATTTTTGATGGTGTTCCACAAGATGTTGCTTCTAAATTCTCGGATACTTCATGTTTAGGAATTACAAAATCATTAACAGAATATATTGATGGTTTGTGCGTGGGGTCTGAGTCAATTTCTAATGAATTATCAGAGATTTTTAGCGCAGCAAATTGTCCAAAATTAAGCTACATTCCTGAAGAAAACCAAGCGAAGGAATTATCTGCTTTTTTTGATAAAATCATTGATGAATCAGTTCTAGCTTAAGGAAAAATGAGGGGACACTGCGAATTTTTCTTAAAGAATTTACTGTTAGCTATTTGTTTGCTTGTTATTATTTCCTCCTGTAATAAAAAAGATTCATCAGTTGGTATTGGCACTCTCGATGAAAACGAAATCCTAAATGGAATTACCGTAGATACTTTTGACATAATCACATACACAGTTGAGGAAGATTCTCTAATTACTGACAATGGACCAAATGGTTTGTTGGGTAGTTACAACGATCCCAAATTTGGAACTTTCAATGCATCCGTTTATACTCAGCTAAGTTTAGCTACAATAAATCCAAATTTTGGTAATGTCTCATCAATTATTATGGATTCAGTTGTTCTCGCTTTAGAGTACGCTGGTTATTATGGTGATCAAAGCACACAAACTTTTGAGGTATATGAACTAAATGAAGATTTGTCCATTGACTCAACCTATTATTCATTCACTACAAAATCCATTAAATCTACGAATCTTGTACCTTTTGGAAAAGGTGTAATAACACCCAGACCAACCGAAAAAACAATTGTAGGGGGCGACACTGTTGAAGCACAATTAAGAATTCACCTTGATACGAATTTTGCAAAAGCATTAATCAATGAGGCGGCAAGTGGAAGTACAACTTTTGCAAGCAATGAAAACTTCGTGAATTACTTCAAAGGGATTCATATTAAAACTAATAACGGATTTCAAACGCCTGGAGTTGGTGCTGCCTTGTACGTTAAATTGAATGATCCATCTTCCAAAATCACTATGTATTTCCGTCAAGATGGAATTTTCAAAACATTTGATCTTTTACTTAATGCAAGTTGTGTAGATTTTACGCACGTTGATATTAACTCTAATGGTACAGCCGTTGAGAACGTAGTTCAAAACACTTCTTTAGGAAAAAATGAGTTCTATGCACAAGCATTGAAACATAGGGCGATTGTCAAAATTCCAGGCTTGAATAATCTCCCTCAAAAAACAATCATTCACAAAGCAGAACTAAGTTTGCCCATTCAATACCAGACCGGATATAGATATAAGCCTGGAGTTGGTGTTTCTGTTTCAACCAAAGTTAAGAGTACTGATAATTTTTACACGAGTCTTTCAACACTCGGAGAATACAGTGATGTAAAAAAATTATTTTTTGTGGACATACGTGATTATGCGCAGTCTATAGTTGCGGGGGATTTGGAAAATACAGGTTTAGTAATTTCTCCCAGATTTTTCATAAATTCAGCTGAAAGAATTGTTTTTAATGGGTTAAATACTACGAATAAAGTGAAACCTAAATTAATCCTTACCTATACAACTTATTAATTTATGTGTGGAATTGTAGCTTATATTGGAAAAAAGGAAGCTTTCCCAATTGTTTTAAAGGGACTAAAAAGACTTGAATATCGGGGATACGATAGTGCGGGAGTTGCTTTACTTTCCGATGGAAATCTATCAGTTTACAAAAAAGCTGGAAAAGTTTCTAATTTGGAAGAGTATGCTAAACAATTTAATGTTTCAGGTCATGCAGGTATTGGCCATACGCGTTGGGCAACTCATGGTCCACCAACAGATGTCAATGCGCATCCACATGTCTCAATGGATGGCTCAATAGCCTTGATTCATAATGGAATAATTGAAAATTACGATTCTCTTCGTAAAGAATTGATGAGTCAAGGATATGTTTTTAAGAGCGAAACTGATACAGAAGTCCTTGTTCATTTAATTGATAATATAAGCAAAAAAGAAAATGTTTGGTTTGGAGAAGCCTTACGAATTGCTCTTCATTATGTAATTGGAGCTTACGCTATCGTTGCAATTTCAAAGGATCATCCTAATCGCTTGGTTGCTGCTCGAAAAAGCAGTCCGCTTGTAGTTGGAATTGGTACAGAAGGAGACTTTTACTTAGCTTCAGATGCTACACCTATTGTGGAGTACACAAAACAAGTTGTTTACTTAGAAGATGAAGAAATTGCAGTAATTGATTTGAATGACGGACTTAAATTATATAACATAGGAGACCAACAAAAAACTCCTTACATTCAGCAATTAGAACTCGAACTCGAAGCTCTGGAAAAAGGGGGTTACGAGCATTTTATGTTGAAAGAAATTTACGAACAGCCAAGATCCATTCTAGATTGCTATAGAGGTAGATTAAATACCGATGAAGGATGGGTTTCTTTGCGAGGGATTCGTGAATATGAGGACAAAATGATTCAAGCAAATCGGTTAATTATCGTTGCTTGTGGAACCTCTTGGCACGCAGGATTGGTTGGCGAATACCTCATCGAAGATTTGGCTAGAATCAATGTTGAAGTTGAATACGCTAGTGAATTCAGATATAGAAATCCAATCATCCATGAAAATGACGTGGTTATTGCGATTTCTCAATCAGGTGAAACAGCTGATACATTGGCAGCTCTTGAATTAGCAAAATCAAAAGGAGCAACTATTCTTGGAATTTGTAATGTAGTTGGTTCTTCCATTTCGCGTGTAACTGATGCCGGTTCGTACACTCATGCAGGACCAGAAATTGGCGTTGCATCAACAAAAGCATTTACAGCTCAAGTAACTATTCTTACTTTAATGGCATTGACTTTAGCGCAGAAAAAAGGAACAATCACAAAATCTGCACTTCATGCAATGTTGGCCGAGCTTGAGGCCATTCCAAATAAAGTTAAACGAGTTTTAGAAAGTAATGCGCACATAGAACGAATAGCTGCTCAATACAAAGACGTTTCAAATGCATTGTATTTAGGTAGAGGTAGTTCATTCCCAGTAGCATTAGAAGGCGCATTGAAATTAAAAGAGATTTCATATATCCACGCAGAGGGATATCCTGCAGCAGAAATGAAACACGGTCCAATTGCACTTATTGATGAAAATATGCCCGTTTTCGTAATCGCCACTCAAGGTAACTCTTACGAAAAAGTAGTTTCAAATATTCAAGAAGTGAAGGCGCGAAAAGGAAAAATCATTGCAATCGTTACGGAAGGAGATGTTCATGTACGAGAAATTGCAGATGAAGTAATCGAAATTCCTGAAACAAATGAATTTCTAGTTCCCCTTTTAGCTACCATTCCTCTTCAATTGTTGTCCTACCACATTGCAGTGATGCGTGGATGTAACGTTGACCAACCAAGGAATTTGGCGAAAAGTGTTACGGTAGAATAGTCCGAACGGTAGTTCTATTATTTTTTAAGTAGAAATTCAACTGCATTTGCCGCATTTACAAATGAGCCGGTAATACATACTTGACTCATTTTCCCTTTAGCTTCCTTTTTTGATTTACCAGGAATCTTTACAGTTTTAGTATAAGGCTCTGCTGTTTTCATGATTACCGAAGCAACTTCTTCCGCAGATAATTCTGGAAAATACCCACGTATTAAAGCTGCTACTCCTGCCGTTGCAGGACATGCCATACTTGTACCTGAGGCATCTTCATATTTTGCATCTGGAACCGTAGAATAAATATCAACTCCTGGAGCAAATACATCCACTGACTTCGCACCATAATTGGAAAAGTCAGCCAATAACTTAGATCCTAATTTTGAACTACTTGCACCAATTTCTAACCAATTTTTAGCCTTTGAATTATCTGATAAAATTCGCGTGGGGTAGGAATCCTCCATGTCTTTGTCTTTCGCATCATTCCCTGCGGCGTGAACTAATAATACGTCTTTGCTTGCAGCATAGCGAATAGCTTCATCTACTACTTCCTTATTTGGCGTATAATATTTACCAAAGGACATATTAATAACTTTAGCGCCATTATCTGCCGCATAACGAATCGCATTTGCAATATCTTTATCTCTTTCATCTCCATTTGGTACAGCTCGTAAAACCATAATTTTGACATTTGAAGCTATTCCATCTATGCCTATACTATTTCCTCTTTTTGCCGCAATTATTCCCGAGACATGAGTTCCGTGCATTGCGTCAGGACCTTCGTAGCGATTACAACCGTAATAGCGTTCATTCATATCAAGAGGATTGTCTCCTACTACTAACCTTCTAATTGAATCTGCATCCAATGAATTCATTCTTATTTGACCAGAAAGACTTTTTGCCGCACCTGAAATTTGACTATCCAATTCACTTGCTGGAAATACCAACAAAATTGTTTTTAAACGCTTTTGAATTCTTTTTTCCATTTCATTTTTAGGGACGTATTCCTTGTTTGTTTTTTTACTGAACTCACCGTTAAACTCTTTTTTTACATTATCCATATAGCTTGACAAAACACCAACTTGAGCGTATTGTGCCTCAGTTTCTTTTTTCGATTTTTCAAAATCCTTTTCCAAATTAAGGAATTTTTGATGCCGATCTTTATCAGTAGTATTTATCTGGTATTCACTTTTTCCAGTAAAGTATTTTTTTTCAATACGATACATTCTTGCTAATTCAGACGCCTCATCTTCAATATCCCCTCCTAAACCTCCAAGAAAAGACCAACCATGGATATCATCTACATACCCATTTTTATCATCATCAATTCCATTGTTTGGAATTTCATTTTTATTCACCCAAATCACCTCTTTTAGATCCGGATGATCTGTTTCAACCCCACTATCAATGACAGCAACAATTACTTCCGTTGATTTTTTTCCTTCTAATAACTTATACGCTTTTTCTGCCCCAACGCCATAAACCTTATCATTTTTTGGATCTTTTAAATACCAATTGAGTTCAGCCTTTGGTTTGGCTTGTGAAAAACTAAAAATAGAGATTGAACATGAGGCAATAAAAAATAGAAATTTCATGAGTTTAATTTTAATAATCGAAATGCGAATTTACATATATTCGTCCGGATTTAATATAAATAGTAGCTCTAGTTCTTTACAAATGGATTAACATTTATATTTTGATTGGAAATCACTTCAACTAAATAAGTTCCTGGTTTCAATTGTTCAATATTGATTTTTTCTTTGGCTAAAACTAAATTTTTTTCAATAATTACTCGATTTAACTTATCCTTTATTCGCATACTAAATTGCTGTAAATCATTAGGAAGACAAATCTGGATGAATTCTTGCGCAGGATTTGGGTAAACACTCAATGCAAGTTCATAATTGTTCTGCACACTTGTAGTTGGATTTTCAAAGAAACTAGTAAAATCAAAATGAAATAATTTGGGTTGCACCGTTAGTAAACTTGACGTGATTTTTTCTGCACTAATAAAACCAGATGATGGGCTTTCAAACGTAATTCCTTCGGTTTGAGATACATTCAACATATTTCCAATTTCTATTCGACGTTTATTTCCCGAGAAAAAATGATGTGGATTATAATCAAAAAGCAAATAAACAAAACTTGTGTAAAAATTTGATCCATTATTTTTATACCCCAACAATAGAATTCTTCCTGTAGTTGTATCAATCGTAGCATCGGTAATCAAACCATCGACAAATAAACTATCTCGAAGTTGTGCTTGTACTGAATCTTGATTATTCAGAGGAATTACATAGTGCTTTGTATATAAATTCTCCCAGCCTTTGGTAAATAGATGCAACGAGTCTTGGTAAAAGAAAAAAGCTTCGCAATCAAAATTATGCTGATTAACTATATTATTAAAATTTACTTGATCTGAATACTGAAAATGTAGCGCACTTGCCTGAACAGTATCAAAATTTTGCAGCTCATTTTTTGCAATTTTAAGAATCTTTAAATTCGTTCGATTACCCCCATTATTTCCAAAATCTCCAATAAAAACTTGGCTATTACTTTGACTAACCGCCTCCCAATCATTATTTTGCACTGAATCTACATGAACAGTTCGAACTATATTTCCTTGTGGAGACAATTCTTGAATCTTAGGTGAATTCCCCCCATCATTGATGGAAAAAATTCTATTCGCTGAAAAAATCAATCCCGAGTTTTCGTCTAACTCAGAGACCAAATTAGCTATTAATTGAGGTGAATAATTGGTTGTAGAGTAGATGCAAGTACCATCATTGATTACAGCATTTACATCATAATTTTGGGCTTGAGAATCAGTACAACCAGATTGAGCTGAAATATCAATACTCACTAAAAGAAGAATAAAAATTATCAATTGATTTTTCGCTCTAAATTTCATTTGTCATAAGTAATATTTTACTAAATTCGCATTAAATATTTGAAACATGAAAAAACTAGCAATTTTCTTTTTAGCATTCACGTTGGGTGCTGGAATTACTTCTTGTAAAAAGAAAGGATGTACGGATAGTACAGCAACAAATTACAACAGCAAAGCGAAAAAAGATAATGGAAGTTGTTTATACAAACCATTTATTAATGTTATTGGAGCGTCTGATACTACGATTTCCGTTGGAACTTCTTATACTGATCCGGGTGCAACAGCCCAAAATAAAGACGGAAGTTCAGTAACTGTAACAACCACAGGACAGGTAAATAGTGCAACGGTAGGCGATTATGAATTAACCTACTCGGCAACAAATGAAAATGGTACAACAACAGCTAAAAGAACGGTTCATGTAGTTGTTGGTTTGGATAATTGGGTTGCAAATTGGGTGGTTTCAAGTGATTGTGGAGCTGCGTTTCCTTTGAATAGTGCTCCTACCATTTCAATTGGCGGTGCTGATGCACTAACAATTGACGGAATGTTCTCCATATCTATTCCTTCTATTCCTTTAATTTTACCAAATGGTTTAACTATTGCCTCGGGAGGAACTGCCAATGCAACAGTAAACGGAGCGACTATTACAGTTCCAAATCAATCCTATGATGCTGCAGGAGTTGGTACAATTACGTATTCAGGAACGGGTACCATGAACGCAACAGGTACTGAGTTTACGATTACTTACACCTATAACAACGACCTTCCTGCAATTGGTGGAGCAGGTCAATGTACAGCGACATACACAAAACAATAAGGATTTATAGCTTTATATTTCAAGGCGAGCGAAGGTTCGCCTTTTTTGTTTTCCTAATTTTGAAACCTAAATCTTTCATCACAAGTAAAAACCCACAATGGACATACTTAAAGCGCTTCACATAATTTTTATGGTCAGCTGGTTCGCTGGACTATTTTACATGGTTCGACTTTTCATTTACCATATTGAAGCTCAGTCAAAAGACACCACGGAAAGAACTATCTTATCTAATCAATTTCTTATTATGGAAAAAAAGTTATGGTGGATAATTACTACTCCAGCCATGATTTTAACGGTTGTTTTTGGAAAATGGATGCTACTACTAAATTGGGAGTATTATAAGGTTTCAACGTGGATGCATCTTAAACTAGGCTTTGTTGTTTTACTTCTTATTTACCATTTTATTTGCCAAAAAATACTGTTTAATTTCTCGGAAAACAAATTCAATTGGACCTCCACACAATTACGAATTTGGAACGAAGTAGCTACTTTATTTCTAGTAAGTATTGTATTTCTTGTAGTTTTAAAAAACAGCTTAAATTGGATCAACGGTGTAATAGGCTTCTTCGCAGTTGGATTTACCTTAATGATAGCCATAAAATGGTACAAAAGATTGCGTAAATCTTGAAATAATCTTTCTGATTTTTCTCCATAATTTCATACTTAATTAGAATTTCTATTTAAAAATGAAGAAAATATAAACTTTATTTCTTTGTTTTAAACAATTGTTTAAAATCTCTGTTTATATTTGCATCGATATCTCACTTATGCCAAAAGACTCACAGGCCGAAGAAAAAATAAAAGCAGCCGCGAAACGCGTTTTTGTTACCAAAGGCTTTTCTGGTTGTACTTCACGTGAAATCGCAAAAGAAGCCGGAACTAATGTGGCATTGGTGAATTATTATTTTCGTTCAAAAAATCAACTTTTTCTACTTATTTATCAATCCGTTACCGAAGATTTTCTTCTTTCAATGGTAAACGTGTTTTCGGCTAACCTGAGCCTCAAAGAAAAAGTAAGTCATTTGATTGATCGTGAGTTTGAATTTTTGGGCAAGCATCCGGAAATCCCAATGTTCGTGATTAATGAAATGTCTAGAAATAAAAATGCGGGTATTGAACCTCAAATAATTCTATCAAAGCTCGGAACAACAGGAATTTTTCAAGAAACCATAGAGGCTCAAGAAAAAGGGATAATGAGAAAGGTTGACTTAGTCAGTATAATCATGTTAATTATGGCTAATTGTCAACATCCCTTCATGGCAAGACTACTTAATCAACAATTGAATGGTTTAACGGATGAACAATATGAATCCCAACTTTTAAATCACAAAGAGGTGGTTAAAGAAATGTTGTTGAGCTATTTATTTCCAAAAAACGATTAATATGATGAACTATACATTTCTTGCAAAATTGTTTTTTGTTGCGCTTTGTACGTTAATTTCAACAGAGATTACCAGTCAAGTTTACAGTCTTCAACAACTTCTGCAAATCGCTGATACTGCAAATCCATCTGTCCGGAATGCAAAACTCGATATTGAAATTAATGGTAAACAGAAAAATGCCTATCTCGCAGCGCGCTTTCCAAAAATCACAGCCACAGGTGATTACAGATACAATGCATTGATTCCCGGCCAAGTTGTCCCGGCGGCTTTCTTTGGTGGTCAACCAGGAACGTACTCAACCGTAAAATTTGGGGTTCCGTACAATTTAGGAAATACAATCCAACTTACTCAAATCATCTATAACTCTCAGTTGGATTATGGACTTGCTGTTCTTGATATAAATAAGAAAATTGTTGATCTACAATATAAATTAACTCAAGATGAAATCAAGTATCAAATTGCTAGTGCTTATTTTAATCTTCAAGCATTAAACAAACAAAAATCTTTTATAGATAGCAATATTCAGAACTTAGATAAGTTGATTTCCAATATGAATGCGATGGTCAAGCAAGGTTTGCTGACACCTCTAGAAATAGACAAATTAACTCTTAATAAACTTTCACTTGAAAATGCCATTCAAAACATTAATTCTACCAAGCAGCAAATAGAGGATGCATTGTGTATTCTTACCGGAATTCCGGTTCAAAATCGAATTTCAATACTTTCGGATGAATTGATTGAAAAAACTATTTTGGTTGACACAACAACCATTTACAGACCTCAACTCGACTTATTAGAGGCACAAAAACAAATGAATTTAGAAGAAAACAAAGGGAATAAAATGGCTTATTTACCAAATTTATCCTTTTACGCTGCCTACAATTACACCTACAATCTCAAGCCTGAAGATAATTTCAGAACAGGTATTGAATCTGCTTTTGTTGGATTGCGATTGGATTGGACTCTTTTTGATGGTTTAGAGAAACATTACAAACAAAAAATGAATGTAATTAACCGCGAAAAACTAGAGAATCAAGAAGCTTACTTAAAACAACAATTGGAACAAAGCACGTTAAATGCTCGTCGAGAAATTGATAATCAATCTAACGCATTGAGATTAAATAAAAACCAATTGGAATTGGCACAAAAAGTATATCGACAAACCGAAAACTTATTTAAACAAGGAACCATAAGCACGAATGATTTAATCCAAGCAGATAATGGTATTCAGCAAGCACAAAGCAATTTGATAAACACCTACATCAAATTAAGACAAGCAGAAATTCAATACCTAAAATCAATAGGAAATATAAAATAAGAGTAGAATGAAGAGAGTTATAATTGTAAGTATTATTGGAATCGCATTAGTTGTGTTGACAATCATTACCTTACTTGGAAATAAGGAAAAGGCTGCTGCCAAAATTTATATTCACGATGTAAACGCATCAGTTTTAGTAGAAACTACAAAGCCTCAAGTACATACGTTTGACAGTCAATTTTCTTACTTAGGAACCTTTGAGCCAAATAAACAAGCGATGGTAAACGCAGAAGGTCAAGGTAAAGTATTGAGCGTTGAATTTGAGGAAGGAGATGTTGTGAAAAAAGGAAGCGTTTTAGCTAAATTGGATGATGAAATGCTCAGACTTCAATTACAAACCGTCGAAGTCAATTTAGACGGTCAGCGCAAAGATGAACAACGCTACCGAATTCTAGCAGAACAAAATGCAGCTCCCGATATACAATTAGAAAAAGTTGAATTAGCAATTAAAGGGCTGGAAATTCAAAAAGCACAAATCTTAAAACAAATTAAAGGTTGTACCATTATTTCACCTTTCAATGGAATAATTACGAAAAAAATGATTGACTTAGGTTCCGTGATTGGGGCTGGAACTCCCGTTGCTGAAATAACTGATATCTCAGTGTTGAAACTGGCAGTAAATATTCCAGAACGTGATATCAACAAATTCAAAGTTGGTCAAAAAGTCGATGTGACAGCTGATATCAAACCTGATGAAATAATCACAGGAACGATTAAAACTATTTCTCCACAAGCTGATAAAACACATAATGTAAAGGTTCAAGTTGAAATAAAAAATAGCTCAAACGATTTGAAAGCAGGTATGTTTGCTACTGCAAATTTGGCAAGTGGATCGAGTGTCAATGCACTTTCTATTCCGAGAAAAACGCTCGTTGGTTCAACAAAAAGTCCGCAAGTTTATGTCGTAAAAAATGGAAAAGCTGTTTTAATCTCCTTTAATGCAGGAACTTCTGACAGTGATTACATTGAGGTTGTCTCTGGAATTGCTGAAACCGATAAAGTCGTAATCAAAGGTCAAGTGAATTTGAAGAATAATTCAAATGTTAAAATTAAATAGACGTAGCTGAGATGACACTGACCGAATTATCCATAAAACGACCTTCATTCATTATCGTAATATTTACGATACTCATTGGTGGTGGATTAATCAGCTATAATCAATTAAGCTACGAGCTTTTACCTGATTTTTCCCCTCCCATTCTGACTGTTACTACAACTTATCCTGGAGCATCACCGGCAACCGTTGAAAATCAAGTTTCAAAACCGTTGGAGGATGCCTTAAGTGGATTGGAGAATATTGCTGAAGTAACCTCCTTTTCTCTAGACAATGCCTCAGTTGTTCTTCTTGAGTTTAAGCCATCAGCAGACATGGATGAAGCTCTTCAGGATGCTCAACGAAAAATTAACAATGTTCAGAATAAACTTCCTTCCAGTGCTCAAAAACCTATTTTGGCTAAAATAGAACCGAATGCTGCTCCTGTCTTACAGGTTAGTGCTATTGCACCAAACATGAGCGATAAGGATTTCATGCAATTGATGGATAACCAAATTTTACCTTCTATTAAACAAACAAAAGGCGTTGCAGAAGTTCAGGTAATTGGCGGTGAAAGACGAGAATTTAAAATTGATATTAATGCGGATAAACTAAAAGCCTTTGGTTTGACTTTAGCAAATGTTAATCAATCCATTTCCGCTGCCAACGTTGATTTCCCGACTGGAAAAGTAAAAAATGAAAACGAACAAATGACCGTTCGCCTTTCAGGGAAATTCAAATCGGTCAAAGAATTAGGTGATCATGTTTTAATTTCAAATAACAACTCTTTAGTTCGTTTAAAAGATGTAGCCAGCATCTCAGATTCTAAAGAAGATCAGATTGCCATTAGTAGATATAATGGCGAGAACGGAGTTGGTTTGCGTATCATGAAACAAAGTGATGCAAATGCCGTCGATATGTCTACCGCGACTAAAGATGGGTTTAAACAAATTGAAGAAAAATACAAAAAGGAAGGCGTAAAATTCACAGTTGCTACTGATACTTCCATCCCAACCATTAGTTCGGTAAATGCAGTAATTCACGATTTGGAATTAGCCGTAATACTCGTTGCTGCTGTGATGTTATTGTTTTTGCATAGTCTTCGAAACGCATTTATCGTCTTAATTTCAATTCCAGCTTCACTTATCTCCACTTTTATTGCGATGTATTTGATGGGCTACACCTTGAACTTAATGACTTTACTGGCGATGTCATTAGTAATTGGAATTCTTGTGGATGACTCGATTGTAGTATTAGAAAATATCTACCGCCACTTACAAATGGGAAAAAATAGGCGGAAAGCAGCATTAGATGGAAGAAATGAAATTGGATTCACCGCACTAGCAATTACCCTTGTCGATGTTGTTGTATTCTCACCCGTAATTTTCATTGAAGGTGTAATCTCAGATATTCTTCGTCAGTTTTCAGTTGTAGTTGTGGTATCAACTTTAATGTCTTTATTTGTTTGTTTCACACTAACACCTTGGTTAGCTTCCCGTTTTGCAAAAGAAGTTAAATTAAATCCTAAAAATCCTTTTCAAGCCATACTTCTTTGGTTTGAAAGACGAGTAACTATTTTCACTGAAGCCTATGTTAGTCTGGTTGCGTGGTCCTTACGACATAAAATAATAATGGGAGTTGGGATTATTGTTTTGTTTGTGGCAAGTATGGCAAGTATGGGGTTGGGAATTGTAGGTCAAGAATTTGTAGCCCAAGGAGATCAAGGGAAATTTATGATCAAATTGAAATACGATAAAAGCACAACTTTCGAAGAGAACAATGCCACAACCTTAGAAATCGAACAATTAATTCTCGCTCAAAAAGAGGTGGTTGATATCGTTTTTTCTAACGTGGGAGGTCCAAGTTCAGGTATGGGGGCTGCTGCATTCGGTGCTGAAAATAAATCTGAAATAACGGTTCAGATGAAAGATGGAATGCAAAATGTATACCCGACCGCTGAATACATGAACAAACTGCGAGATAAAATCGAGAGTAAATATCCTGGAATTGAGGTGAAAGCCTTGAATATCGGAATGGTTCAGTCAGAAGAGGCACCCATTGAAATTTTCTTATCATCAGATGATAATGAGTTATTGCTCAAAGAAGCTCGTCGATTAAAAAATGCCATTCAAGCAATGAAAGGCGCAAAGGATCCGAGCATTTCAACGGATGATATTACTCCAGAGGTTCGTGTTGAATTGGATAGAGATAAAATGGGGGTTTTAGGTTTGCCAATTGCTTCTGTTGGAATGCAACTTCAAAATGCGCTTACAGGTAATGATGATGCACAATTTGACGATAAAGGCGAAGAATATGACATCAGAATAATGCTTGATAAATTTGATAGACGAAGTGCTGATGATATTGAAGAAATGATGTTCTCTACCAACGATGGCCGACAAATTCGTTTGGCTGAATTTGCCAAAGTAAGTGTGGATAATGGCAATGGGTCTTTGGAAAGAAAAAATAGAATTTCTAATACAACAATTCGAAGCTACGTTCTTGGGACAGCATCTGGTAATGTTGCCACTGAAATTGAGAAATACTTAGAGAAAAATCCACTTGATAAAAATATACGTATGCTTTGGGGAGGAGAGGTAAAACGCCAAAAAGAATCGATGGGTGCATTAGGAACTGCCATGGGAATAGGACTGATTTTAGTTTATCTAATTATGGTGGCGCTTTACGATAATTTCGTTTACCCATTTGTAGTTTTATTTTCAATTCTTGTTTCACTAATTGGTGCCATTCTAGCACTTAATTTAACCTCATCAAGTATGGGTATTTTTACCATGCTTGGAATGTTAATGCTTCTTGGTTTGGTTGCCAAAAACGCCATTTTAATTGTCGATTTTACAAACCATCTCAAGGCGGAAGGAAAAAACACCTATGATTCTCTCCTAGAAGCAGTAAGAGAACGTATGCGACCAATTTTAATGACAACTATCGCCATGGTTATTGGAATGATTCCAATCGCAATTGCAAAAGGCTCAGGTGCTGAATGGAAAAATGGGTTAGCTTGGATTCTAATCGGTGGATTAACAAGCTCGATGTTTTTGACGATTATCGTTGTACCGATGATGTATTACATTGTAGATCGACTTAAAGAAAAATTAAATTTCAGAAAGAAAAAGAATTTGGACGATGATGTTCTGATAGGCTCTACCGAAGGCATAAGTTAATTATGTCTACTACTACCAGAAAGAGCCGCTCGATTTGTGCGGCTCTTTTTGATTTTAGATAATAATGTCCAAAAATTTCACTAAAAAATTTTCGTTGAATTAATTAACAATTAACAGCTTAATAATAATATCCAAATATTTTTATTTATAAAAAAATAGATTAAATTTGTAGCTTATTAAACGTTTAAATATCAATTAACATGAAAAAAAATCTACAAAGTCGAATTTCTAAGTACACAGCAGTTGCAGGAGCAGTTGTTTCAGCTGCTGGTGCGCAGGCACAAGTAGTTTATACTGATGTGAACCCTGATTATTCTCACGATGCTCCACAAAACAATGGTTTTGCAGTTTATCCACTTGACCTAAACAATGATCAAACTATTGATTTCGTAATTGCTTCAAGAGATACTGTAACAACAGCTACTGTTCGTTATACATTGGCTGCTCCTTATGGTGCAGGAAATGCAGTAGCAGGAGAAAATCCAGCAGGATATGACTATGCATTAGCGTTGGATATCAATTCAATGGTTGATTCAACATTGAATTGGATTGCTGCTACAAATACTATGGCCTACAACGTGGATAGCGCTAATCCATATAATGAAAATTGGAACGGTGTTACTGATAAATACCTAGGATTAAAGTTTGTAGTTGGTGGTAATACACACTACGGTTGGGCACGTTTAGATTCTTATGCAATTGGAGATTCAATAGTTCTAAAGGATTATGCATTCGAAGCGACACCAAATGTTGGAATTATGACAGGAAATATGGGAGCTTCTTTAACTGAAACTCAAATTGAGAACCTAGTTAAATTTGTTAACAAACCAAATAACTCAGTACAAGTTGTATTAAACGGAAACCTAACAAATGGTGTTGTTTCTGTTGTTTCTTC
>Ga0315905_10002392_pt1 | contig 19737 bp, 16 predicted proteins | sample LakEriMetagenome_5_FD_203522 | JGI IMG/M metagenome (GOLD analysis project Ga0315905, IMG submission 203522) | Freshwater fungal communities from buoy surface, Lake Erie, Ohio, United States - Buoy 4 MA121 | ecosystem: Environmental > Aquatic > Freshwater > Lake | place: USA: Lake Erie, Ohio... | reverse complement strand
TTCTCTTCAGGAGCGTTGTCGATAGACGCGAAGTCTCTTTTTTCAGAAAGACCAGCCGCAGCCAAAACTGTTGTGATGGCAGCAGTCAGAGTGGTCTTTCCGTGGTCAACGTGACCAATAGTTCCAATGTTCACGTGGGGTTTGGAACGATCAAAATTCTCTTTAGCCATTGGCGATTGTTTTTGTTGTTATTTTATCTAGATAAATTAAAAAAAAATACGCATTCGTGTGAAGTGCATGAAATACCTGATTTTACAATAAGTAGGGAAAGTGCTGCAAGAAATCGAAGAGCCGTTGACGGGAATTGAACCCGTGACCTCTTCCTTACCAAGGAAGTGCTCTACCCCTGAGCTACAACGGCTTTGAAGATCAACTGCTTTCTTTTTAGAACACCATGGAGCGGGAGACGAGGCTCGAACTCGCGACATTTAGCTTGGAAGGCTAATGCTCTACCAACTGAGCTACTCCCGCATTGAACCGTTGTCGATAGGGGTCGATACACGGAAAAAAATCGTGGGGAGTGGTGGATTCGAACCACCGAAGTCGTAAGACAACAGATTTACAGTCTGTCCCATTTGGCCACTCTGGTAACTCCCCTGATATCTTGCTGCGTGGGCCACATGTTAAAATGGAGCCGGTGGAGGGATTCGAACCCCCGACCAGCTGATTACAAATCAGCTGCTCTGGCCAGCTGAGCTACACCGGCAGTAAAATCAGGTATTTCAAAGAACTTCTGACGAGATTTCTCGCCCTCTGTCAATTTTAACAGGGGCGCAAATGTAGTGAGATTTTCGATAGTGACAAGCGTCCGTGCATTTTTTTTTTTGAGATATCAACATCCGACCGCTAAATAGGATGTTCTTTTCGACGCCAACAACTTTGTCCTACATTCGCGACCTCCGTCTTTTGCGCATTGTTGAACAGTATCAAAATGCCCCCAAGCCGGCATTAATTCATCAAAACAATGCAAATATCATCAGAAAAAGTAGTCGCTATCCACTACACTCTCAAGGATAACTCAGGATCTACACTCGACAGCAGCGAAGGGAAACAGCCACTTTACTACCTCCATGGTTTCGGAAATCTTATTCCCGGAATGGAAGAAGGCCTCGAAGGTCGTGTAAAGGGTGATTCGTTTCAAGTAGTAATCACACCGGAAAAAGGATACGGCGTTCGCAACGAAGATTTCGTGCAGCAGGTGCCCCTCGATGCTTTTGGCGGTACGATTCCTCAAATAGGTATGCAGTTCCAAGCCGGAAATGACCAAGGCCGATACATCGTGACCGTTACGGGTGTGGATGGCGACCTCGTTACCGTTGATGCCAACCATCCGCTGGCGGGCGTTGAACTGCATTTCAGCGTGGAGGTAATTGAAGTGCGCGAAGCAACTGCTGATGAAATCGCACACGGCCACGTGCATGGACCGGGCGGTGAACATCACTAAGGATTACTGATTATTGATTACGAATTACGGATAAACGAGTAATCTGTAATTCGTAGTTCGTCATCAATGCACATGCGATAATCATCACGTTGGCCAGTCCCAGGCCACCTTCATCGAAGATTAACCGAATCTTGCTACCTACGATATCCGGACTATTGAGGGCGAAGGGAACAAATGCCAACGTCAATAATGTAATGCGCGTTTTCCGCCATAGCGTATTGGTTTTCATTACATCATAAATTGCTAATGCTAGTAAAGGCCATACCCACATGAAATGTTCGGTGTCGGTATGAACCAGATTAGGCACGAGCGCGATAAGTAAAAAGTACTCCGTAAAACGCACTTCGGTTGACCATGCGGCACCCGTTAATCGGTCGTTGCGAAGAATCAAAAAAGCAATACAAATTCCCACTGCAGCTAGACAGGATAGCACTAGCGTGGCTCCTGCAGTGCCATTGAGGAAGGCGATATTGATAAGTCCGTAAATCGTATTGGGGCTAAGTTGCAACGCGATGTTGTGATCACTCATGGCATTTGCCCATTGCAGGAGCAATTGAACGTTTTGTTGCCAACCCAATGCAGCGGCGGGTATCAATAATCCAAGGCAAACAACGGCAAAACAAGTCAACACAGCCGCAAACCGCCTTTTCCAGATGAGATAAGGCAATAGCAAAAGGAAATGGGGTTTGAACAACAACGCTATTCCATACAATGCTCCGCCTTCGCGGTTTCGGTTCGATTTCAATAGAAAGTAGCTTTCGAAAAGTGCGATAAGCAGCAGCAAGTTCACATTGCCCAGATGAAGCTCCCGCTCAAGGTGATCGATTAAAAACAACCCCGTAAGAATTGGCAACATAAGCGAGTTGCTTGTTTCAGAGCCGTAAACGACTTTCGAAACGCGCAATGAAAACCATATAATAGCTGCAGTTGTGAGCAGATAATAGAATACTGAAGCAATCCCATAGGGCAATAACGCCAATGGGATAAAAGGGATACATGCAAACGGGGAGTATTTGTAAAAACCACTGCTTACTCCGAAGGCCTTACCATAAACAGTATCTCCGCTGATAAGCGCACCAGCGGCATCATAATAAACTCTGAAGTCTGCCATTTGAGCTCTGCCATTATTCCATTCCAAAGCATAATAGAAAAGGCAAAGCACCAATACCCCTATGGAAAATCGCTTATTCAAATGAACGTGTTCTTGTAAAAAAGAAAAGAGAATGATTTCATTCTCTTTTCCTCTAAATAGTTAGGATTTATCAATTGGATGTTTTCACAAAGGTGCGCGTAACCGTGCCTAGATTGGAGGTCGCTACAGTCCAGTAAGAGCCGGAAGGAAGTGAGCTTATATCAATCGTTTGCTGATTCGACTGAATTTTAATTTGCATAGCTTGTTTGCCTTCGTAATTGAAAATGATCAAATCCGCACCGATTAACGAAGACGCAGATTCAATTGTAATCATGTTTTGAGCCGGGTTAGGGAACAAGGTCATAGTTTGTCCAACTGTAGGCTTACTGACGATGTTATTCGGGTTGCCTTGAGGTGCGAACATGATGATTTTATTGGGAGCTGTGCCAGGGTATTGGGTTCCATTGAGGGCTACATAGAGAGCTCCTGTATTGGGGTTGATACACACATCGCGGAAACGTTGATTGAGGGTTGTGAAAAGTTTGTCTTCCGAGACAACACTCAAACCATCATCACTTAAATGCAAAACAGAAACCCTGTCATTGCTGGAGCTGGTGCCACCGAGGCCTCCCATCACGCCCATGATGAGACAATTATTCCATTCAGGAATTGCGGGGTGATTGTAATAATCGAGGCCATTAACGGCAACACAGGGAGACCACTCATCTATCGGCTCCATTACGTTGTTGGCCTCACAGAAGGTTGTTTCTGCGTTCGTATTGCATGCTCCCTGAACCTCGGGCCAACCGTAGTTGCGGCCGGGTTCGATAATGTTCAATTCATCGCTGCTGTTCTGCCCGTGTTCGCTCTCGTAAAGTATTCCGCTTGGTCCATAGCACAGGCCCTGACCATTGCGGTGTCCGAACGACCAAACATAAGAGTTTGGGTCAGGATTGTCGACTGGAATGGTTCCATCGAGATTTATGCGAAGAACTTTTCCGTTTTTCGAGTTTAGGTCTTGAGACAAGTCGCCGCCCGTTCCTGTATCGCCCGTAGTCATCATGATTTTTCCGTCCGGTGAAATGACGATTCGAGAGCCGTTGTGTATCTGGTTGCCTGCGATGTTGTCGATGAGGTAAGTTTCATTGGTCAGTGATGTTCCATCCCAATCGAAAGAGGAGAGTCTTTCCTTCACACTGTTGCCTTGCGAGTAGTTGTAAACCAGGAAAACTTTCGGAGTGTTTGTGAAATCCGGGTGAAGGGCCATTCCGAGTAAGCCGGGTTCGCCACTACCGTTGTTGGTTACGGTCAACTCCAGAATGGTTGTATAGTTTCCAGTGATAGGGTCAATATGAAGCACGTCGCCGTTTCGGCACGATGCCCAGATGTAATCATCGGAGCCCCAGAGAATTTCCCAAGGACGGGTAATTCCGGTAACTACGTCGGTTTGAACCAGAACGGTGCTGTCTAGAGTCCAAGTGGTTTGCGCCTGCAAAGCGCAAGAGCTCACAAGTGAGGCAAGAAAAAGGGTTTTTATAAATCGCATGGTTATTTATTTCAAATAATTTATAGTCGTGCGAAGATATTGGATGTCTCTGCTATTCAAACAATAGAACTAAATTCATTCTTGGGTTTGCAGACTGTTAAAACTTGACATTCAAACCAACGCCAATTACTTCCTTGAATTGGGTGCGCGGACCGGATCCGTCAATTACACCGTCATTGTTGTTATCAAACGCAATGTCAATATCGTCGTCATAAATGAGGTGGGTAGTAATGGTTGTAGTGATGAATTTGTTCACTTTCAAGCCAATGATTGTTTCCCAGCTAATGTCAATGTTTTGCGGGTTGGTTTTATAGTTCGAAAACAGATCCAGTTTGGAAAGAATTGAAACGCTCTTGTCTTTGAAGTAGGTCTGCTGGTAAACCATACGCACATATCCTCCAACTTCCGATCGGCTCCTCTTTCCTGCGGTTACAATATCTCCATTTTCGTTGTAGGTAGCCGCTTCTACGCCAAAGGCGCCGGCATTGGCCAATGCTTCATCATTGACAATGGTGTTCTTTGATGTGATTGGTGCAACAAAGGCCGTGAGTTTATCGCTTGGTTTGAAGTCCATACCGATTGCAGCCAAAATGTAGGCAGGCGCGAGTAGGTCAGAGATCTTCGTTGACACGTCCGGATAATTATAACCGGCAGTCATTTGGGTTTTAAAATTTACCAGTCCTGCGTAGTACCATTTTGAAGATGCCTTTCTGCCATATTTCGACGTAAAGTCAACCTTGTCGTCTGTTTTTATGAAGTCTCCATTCTTTCCTTGTTTGAGCAACCCATATCCCATATCAAGCATGTTATCCCAGGATGAGTGTTCGCTTTTGTAATTGGCGAACAGGTTGACAAGCCCTCCGAGTGCTATGGTATTTTGACCGCCAGCCGCCCAATTGGTAAAGGAGGCCTGAGAGATGGTTACCCCGATTAGTCCTCCGGTTTTCCAACCCATTATCGAGTCTTTTGAGAGCGTTCTGATAGCCTTTTCAGCTTCCGTAGTTTGCGCGCTCATGTGGCATATGGCTATGCCAAGCATGATGGTAAGTGTAAAGATTCTTGTTTTCATTGCCGCGAATATATTGTAAGCCTATTTCGCAATTCTTGTAACAACCGACAATAAATTGCTACACTCGCATTATCGTTTATAGATTATGTAGCAAATCGGTTGTCCAGGCTTGAGCTGGTGCGGCAAAAAGTGGTTTTACCAGAGGCCAAACTTGTCCAAACGTTTCGGATTTTCGATAAAGTTCCAGGTTAGATTCCTGCTCCCAGACAGAGTAGGTGAAAAATACCGAAGGGTTATCAATGTCGCGCAATAACTGCAATCCCAAACAGCCTTGCGCGTTGCGAATATGCTCGCGATACTTTTCGAAAATATCAATGAATCGTTCTGTTTCTTCAGTCTTGAAGGTCATCTTCACTATTCGGGTCACCATGAAATTCAATTCGTATTACATCGTCAATCTCTAGTCCGAAGAGTCCTGCCGCTCCGCCGCCATGCATGGTTGTGCCGCCGTTGATGGCAATCATGAGTCGACCTCCCGTCGACCACATGGCGAGGCGCTCTCCTTCTACTACATCCGTATAGTAGTTGCTGATTTTGGAGATTGCAAAACCAACTCGTTTATAGAGAATATTGTATTTGCGTTTTCTGCGTATTTGTTCGAAAAGGGTCTTGGAAATATTGCAATAAACATTTCCATAGTGGTCTATATACTCGACGTGCCCCTTTAACACATCGCCTTCCAGACTTGGCGCCGGCAACATGGCTTGGTTAAATGATTCGATACGCTGACCAAGAAACTCAATAGATCCACCGCGAGAAAGGTGAGCGGCTGCTGTGGCGAACACTCCCTTCATAGGGAAAATCCAATCTTCACCTTGCGGCAACGTAATCTCGAAAATATCTTCAGGATCCTGCTCGAAAATCAAAGCGAAAATTCCATTGTCGGCCCCCACAAAATAGTGCCCCATGTATTGTATTGCCAAATGTGGCGTTCGGGATGTGAGCTCAGGGTTTACCCCAATGACATGCACGGTACCTAGAGGAAACTGCCTCCAAACATTGCGTAAAAGAAAGGACGCCGCATGAATGTCGAACGAGCGAACATCATGGCTGATGTCAACGATAATGGCTTGCGGAGCTTGGGATAGCATGGATGCTTTTACTGCGGCAACGTAATGGTCGCGCATTCCTAAGTCTGATGTTAAAGTGATAATACCCACTGCAACAAAAATCCATCTACTTTTGACCTGAAATTCACCCAAGGTATAGAAACTTATCAAAAAAGGAATTAACGCTTGACAGAGAAAGAAATCATTTTGCCGGATATCGATCCACTTGAGTTTTTCGGCCCCACTAATAACAAGTTCAAATTCATTCAAAGCCGCTTTCCCAAATTGAAGATTGTGGCAAGAGGCAACATTGTGCGAGTCAATGGTGATGATGACGAAATTGACCGCTTCGAATTGAAACTCGAACAAGTCTTTGCGCATATCGAAAAGTATAGTTCGTTGGCGATGAATACGCTCGAGAATATTCTTGACGGGCACGTCGAGGTTTCACAAGGCAAGCATTTTTCGGGTGCTGAAGACGTCCTGGTATTCGGGCCCGGGGGACACAAAGTTGTTGCCAGGACAGCAAATCAGAAGCGGATGGTTGAGGCATGTGACGCCAATGATATGGTCTTTGCCATTGGTCCTGCGGGTTCCGGTAAAACCTATACGGCTGTTGCACTCGCTGTGCGCGCGTTGAAGGAAAAGCAAGTGAAGCGTATCATACTTACTCGTCCTGCGGTTGAAGCAGGGGAGAACCTCGGTTTTTTACCCGGTGACCTCAAGGAGAAACTAGATCCATACATGCAGCCGTTGTATGATGCCCTTATGGACATGATACCGTATGAAAAGCTGGCAGATTACATCGAGAAGAATACAATTGAGATTGCTCCGCTGGCCTTCATGCGCGGACGCACGCTCGACAAGGCATTTGTGATTCTAGACGAAGCACAAAATGCTACTGTCGCTCAAATGAAGATGTTTTTGACACGAATGGGACGTGACGCGAAGTTTATTATCACCGGCGACGCTACTCAGGTAGACTTGCCGAGAAATCAACCCAGCGGTTTGTTGCGCTCTGTCGATTTGGTGAGAAATATCGAAGGAATCTCGGTAATAGAACTTACAGGTGCCGATGTGGTGCGCCATAAACTCGTGAAGCGTATCATAGAAGCATTTGAGCGCAGCGAATAATAATCTTTTGCATAAAACAAAAAGGGCTGTCTTATTAGACAGCCCTTTTCTTTATTTCGAGGATTAATCAACTCTTTTTCGTACGCTCCTTGTCAATCTGACGGCGCAAAGCGCTCACGGCAAAATCGGTTGCTTCTTCAAACGATTTACATTGCTTCTTGGCAAATAATTCCTTTCCCGGGATGGAGAGTTTTACCTCCGCGATTTTGTTTTCATTCACATCCGACTTATCGAGGCGAAGAAAGACTTCTCCTTTGATAATGCGATCATGGAAGGTTGTGAGCTTGTTGACCTTTTCTTCAATGAAGCGAATCAATTTGATGTCGGCATCGAAGTGAATACTTTGAACTTGAACTTGCATAATTCAAAACTTTTTTAAGGGTTTAACTTCAATTATTTCTGGGATGCATCCGAGAATGGATGCTTTTTAATTTCTCAATGCTGTTGTGTGTGTAGACCTGCGTAGCAGCCAGACTCGAATGACCGAGAATCTCTTTAATGACATTTAACTCTGCTCCGTTGTTCAACATATGCGTTGCGAATGTGTGTCGAAGTACGTGAGGACTTTTCCTCTGAATCGTTGTTACCTGCGAAAGGTAAAATTTAACCTTAAGATAAACAAGAGATTTTGTCACTTTTTTGCCTTTATCAGTAACGATGAGGCTTTCAAAAGATGTATGACGGAAACGGTCATTTCGGTGATTGATATATGCTTCGATCTTTCCCATCATTGCTTTGCCTAGCGGTACGTAGCGTGTTTTATTCCTTTTACCGAGTACTTTGATTTGACCAATTGAACGGTCTACGTCCGTGTCCTTTAATCCAAGCAGCTCTGATTGCCTTATACCCGTTTCGTATAAAAGGGTTACAATGAGTTCGTCTCTTTTCAATAAAAAAGTGTCGGCATCCGCAGGCCTCACGAATTGCTCGCTACTTTCAATGTGATACAACGCTTGCGCTCCTTTCTCTTCTACAAAAAGAGGGAGTCTGGCCGGTTTCTTCGGTTTTGGGATGTTGCGTGCAGGATTGGCTGTGAGAATACCTTCTTTCATTTGAAAGCGCATGAATGCATTGACAGCCGACAACTTCCGATGCACGGAGGAGGGGTGATAGTTGTTTTCCATGAGCGAAGCCAACCATGATCGAACAACCTGATGGCTTACTTCAACGCATGATTCAATGTCGAACTCCTTCTTACAGTAGAGTGAAAACTGATCCAGGTCAACAGCATAGGAATCAATCGTATGCAGTGAGCATCGCTTCTCGGTGAGAAGATAGTTCAAGAATTTTTCAGTTTGCACCAAAGCAAGAAAGGTGAATTTTCAGTAAAAACTGAAAACTCACCTTTCGTATTGTGAACAAGAGTCTGTTATTACATCTCTTCGCGCTTCAGCGTAGAAATGTATGCAGCCTTCTTAATTTCTTCACGACGTGATACACTTTTCTTAGTGTATGCCTGGCGGCTACGCAATTCTTTTACGACGCCTGTTTTCTCGAATTTCTTCTTGAACTTCTTCAGTGCGCGGTCAATGCTTTCGCCTTCTTTTACCGGAATAATCAACATAACGGATATACCTCCTTCATTTTAGGTCGCGAAAATAGGGACTGAGTGAGACTGTAACCAAACTTTTTTTCACATTCCTTCCTTGTCTATTCAGACCAAGCTACTTTCGTCGGCATGAAGCATGTGTTGAAATGGGCGCTGGGTATGGCGCTGCTCACGCTTGTGGCGTGCAAAAAAGATCGTCCGGAAGAACCTGTTCTTTTGCCGCCGGTGGACACAGAAATTACCGTCGACAGCCTTGAGTTGGGCAGCTCCCGTGCTTTGCTGGTATTGGGTGTGGTTCGCGATGAGTCGGGCAATGCAGTGGCCGGAGCCGTCGTACAGTCGGGGTGGAGCAACCAGCAAACAACCACCGATGCCCGCGGTTTTTTCAAGTTTGAGGACCTAGCATGTTATGATAAGAGCGCCTTTGTCCGCGTTACCAAATCAGGCTATTTCGAAGGATCGCGCAGTTGGATACCAACCGAAGGTGGTTATAATCGGGTGGAAGTGCAGTTGCTTTCGAATGCCATATCCGGCAGCTTCGAATCTGCTGTTGGCGGCACGGTGCAGGCTGAAACGTTTACGCTCATTTTCCCGGCCAACGTAGTTCAATACAATGGTTCAGCATACGATGGGGAAGTCTCTGTCGCCCTCAATGCCATGGATGTGACCGATATGGTCGAGATGACGAAACAAATGCCTGGATCACTCACGGGGTTTCATAATGGAGCTCTATCGGTGTTGCGCTCAATGGGTATGGCGGCTATCGAGCTGCGCGGAGCCAGTGGCGAAGCGCTGCAATTGGCTGCGGGATCGCAGGTAGAAATGCATTGCGCTATTCCGACCGAACTTCAAGCTGTGGCTCCGTCTTCTATTCCTCTGTGGTCGTTCGATGAATCGACAGGATTTTGGAAATACGAAGCAATCGCAACACGACAGGGGAATGAATACGTGGGATATGCCAGCCATTTTTCCTATTGGAACTTTGACGTCGAGCTGGTTGGAGTGAATTATACACTTACGGTTAATTACAATGAACTCCCAATTGGTTTCTATCCGCTCGATAACGCAGTGCTCGTGCTCACCAGCGCCAATTTCGGTGCTATTCCGGGAACAACAGGTACGAACGGACAGATAACAGGCTTGGTACCCGCCAATGAAATCATGCAGCTTCAAATTATGATTGCTTGCGAAGCAGGGTTTCAAGAGGTATATAATTCTACCGTAGGCCCTTTCACTGCTGATGTTTCGCAGACGATTGAAATTAGCTCATTGCCATATCTGGCAACTATCAACGGCACCTTGACTGATTGCGATGGAAACCCCTCCGGAGGATACGTTTGGTTGAACGATGCAAACGTTATCTATGTTGAAAATGGCAACTTCCAGCTTACTACTTGCACAGGTAACAATAGCCTTCACGCATACTGTTTCAATAACGGTCAGGCTGGATTCGGTTTTGTTTCGGATCTCAATGTGAGCTCCGGTGTTTCAACCTTGGGTATTGTATGTGAGGACTGTTTCCCTATTGGTGCGCCCGGAGCGGGTGTTATCGACATTGACGGTAATTACTATCCGACTGTGATTAACGGTGACCAAGAATGGATGGCGGCTAACCTCGCAACTGCACATTACGCCAACGGCGACCCGATTGACCAGTTAACCGGCAATGCTCAGTGGGCATCATCGACAACACCCGCATGGTGTTATCTGAATAACAATGTCGGTAACAATGTGATATTCGGGAAAATCTATAATGGTTATGCGATGGAAGACGCGCGCAATGTTTGCCCTGTGGGTTGGCATGTGCCCAGCAATGATGAATGGGCTATCTTGATGACAACTTTGGGAGGTTCCGATGTGGCAGCTTCGGCCATGCGCACGACGGGTACGATTTCGGAGGGAACAGGATTGTGGCCGTTTGATAATGTGATCTCGAATAATATAAGCGGATTCTCGGCTCAGCCTTCGGGTTTCCGAAATCTGGATGGAACATTTGCGGCTCAGATTTATGGCGCTGTTTGGTGGACCAATTCACTAACACCCACTGATACCTATTACACAAGAAGCGTTTACAGTTTTTCGAACTCCGTATTCAATCAGGATTTTACACGTCCGCAAGGGTTTTCCATTCGTTGCTTGCGCGATTGAGTGTTGCAGGAAAATGGTTGGAAAAGCATACCTTGCCATCACAAATGAATAACAAATGAAAGTGATTGTTCTTGGGGCCAATGGCCGAGTTGGTGCGCATGTGGTAAAGCGCGCTTTGGAAAAGGGGCATAAGGTGACTGCGTTTGTGCGCAAGTCGGAAACCGTTGCCCTCCTTCATCCGAATTTGACAGTTGTGCAAGGTGATGCTATGCATCAGCAGGATATTGCCAAGTACATGGCAGGACAAGAGGCTGTCATTTCATGCCTGAGCTCCGATGAATTATCCTATCGCCTGGTGTTCATCAACCACATCATCAATGCAATGCGTCAACACAAAGTGCGACGCATCATTGCTATTGGAGGTATAGGTGCGCTGCAGGCAAGCGAGCATTTGAAGGTCTATGAAACCTCCACATTTCCTCGCGAGTATGTCGACCTTACGCAAGCGCACATACGCGTGCTCGACGCGTTGCTCACCAGTCGTATGGAATTCACTTTTGTTTGTCCACCGATGATTGAAGAGGGGGAGCGCACCGGAGTTTATCGTGTGCAGGACAGCTACCCAACACCGGGATGGAAGGTTACTTCCGGTGATTTGGCCGACTTCATGGTCACTGAGCTCAATGAGCGTAAGCACGTGGGCATGAAGGTGGGAATTTCGAACGCTCAATAGCCTAACGCTTTTATGAATAAAATACTTTTCTTTTTCGCCATCCTGGCTGCTAACCTGGGAATGGCGCAAATGCAGATTGCCGTTGAGGTGCAAAATCCCACGTCAGAAATTGGCGATGCCACCTGCTCGGCTTCTATTACAGGAGGCCAACCGCCTTACCAGTTTCAATGGTCGAAACGGGATACACCGCTTGAAAGCGCCGTTTGTTCGAGCATGCAGGAAGGTATTCCGTATACCATCGTGGTGACCGATAGTACTGGAACTATCGCCAAGGCTGACGTTATTGTGCCTGCAATTTCCTTGGAGGAAAAACTCAACAAATGGTTTACCCCGCTGGTCGATGCATTGGCCATGGTGCTGTTGTGGGATCCTTTTGCCGCTTGCGGTTTATATGATCCGGTGGTGTATGATGACATGGGCAAGGCAGTGCTGCATCCAAATGGTTCGCCTGTAACGCAAGATGCCTGGCTCGTGGTGGTCTTGCTCATTGGCGCTGCGGTCTGGTTTACATTTTACTTCGGGTTCATCAATGTGCGCGGATTTCGCCATGCTCTCGATATCACACGCGGCAAATATGCCAAGCCCGAAGACAGAGGTGAGGTGTCGCAGTTTCAGGCGTTGACGGCGGCATTGAGCGGCACGCTGGGATTGGGAAATATTTCGCTTGTTGCAGTTGCCATAGCAGTGGGTGGACCCGGAGCAACCTTCTGGATGATTGTAGCCGGCCTAATAGGCATGAGCAGCAAATTCATTGAGTGCACACTGGGTGTGAAATACCGTGAAATTGACGCAAAAGGCGAAGTAAGTGGTGGCCCCATGTATTATTTGTCGAAGGGCCTCGCGCTCCGCAACATGAAAGGCTTTGGTAAGGTACTTGCAGCAGTGTTTGCAGTAATGTGCATCGGTGGAACTCTGGGTGGCGGCAATATGATTCAGGCCAACCAGGCCTATGCGCAAGTCGCGCAAACTCTGGGAGCCGACAGCGTTTCTTCACTCACATTCGGAATTGTGATGGCGCTGGCCGTTGGGCTGGTTATCATGGGAGGAATCAAAAGTATTGCACGCGTTTCCGACAAGATTGTACCGTTCATGGTAGCTATTTATGTGTTGTTTTCACTCTTGATAATCGGGGCAAACATTTCACACATCGGCGATGCATTTGCGCAGATATGGAACGGTGCTTTTCACCCCGATGCTATGAAGGGCGGATTCATTGGCGTAATGATGATGGGCTTTCGCAGGGCTAGCTTCAGCAACGAGGCGGGTATTGGTTCAGCCAGCATTGCCCACAGTGCCAGCAAAACCGATCGTCCCATTAGCGAAGGTTTTGTATCACTGCTCGAGCCTTTCATCGACACCGTGATTGTTTGCACCATGACGGCGCTCGTATTAGTATTCACAGGCTACGCTTCCGATCCGCAAGGACTCACCGGGTCGTCTCTTACCAATGCAGCCTTCACCAGTGTTTTCCCTTGGTTCGACTGGGTGTTGATGATTGCGATTATATTATTCGCATACGCTACAATGATTTCGTGGAGCTACTACGGCATGAAGTCGTGGGCGTATTTGTTTGGCGAGAAAAACTGGATCAAGCAGTCGTTTAATATACTCTTCATGGTGTGCACCGTGATAGGCACTGTATCCGGTTTGGGCGCTGTCGTCGACTTTAGCGACATGATGATATTGGGCATGGCCTTTCCGAATATCATAGGTCTGCTCATCATGAGTAAGGAGGTGAAGGCTGATTTGAGAGCGTATTGGAGGGATTTGAAGGAAGGGAGGATTGTGAGGTACTAGGTACTAGGTACTAGGTACTAGGTACTAGGTACTAGGGAAGGGGGGCTAATTTACTATTTCACTACTTCACCATTTAACCATTTCACCATTCAACCATGCAAGGCACACAACTATATCAAGGACTTCGAGTTAGTGACCGCGGGAGAGAGCGCGTGGGTGATGAGCTTACGCTTGAGCAGCCGCTGTCGATTAGAATCGGCGGGGAGCCGTTTACCATGACAATGCATACACCTGCAGATGAGGTTGATTTGGTGCGTGGAATATTATATACGGAAGGAGTGTTGAAGAAGAAAGCCGGGGCCATACCAATGGAAATTGTCGAGCGCTCGGACGCGGGTTTTATTTCCGCGGTGAATGTGCCGGCAGAGGAAGTCGATCTGCAGTCTGCTCAGCTCAACAAAAGAAGTCTGCTTTCTGTTGCCAGTTGCGGCATTTGCGGAAAAACGGAATTGTCGATTCCCGAAGGACGGTTGGAAGTTGAAGCCGGAAATCTCAATTCGCGAACTGTTTCGCACATGTTCGCTATCATGAAAGAAAAGCAAAGTGCTTACCTGACGGGTGGCGGAAGTCATGGAGCTGCCATTTTCAATTCCAACTTTGAAATGCTTTCGCTGCGCGAAGACATTGGCCGTCACAATGCCGTCGACAAGGCCATTGGCGCATTACTTAACGCGGGTAGTTTGTCACAAGGACGATATCTCTTGGTGAGTGGCCGCGTCTCTTATGAGATTGTCGTAAAGAGTTTCGCGGCGGGCATTCCCAATCTGCTTGCCGTGTCGGCTCCTTCATCGCTGGCGGTCGATTTTTGCAAAGAGCTGGGTATTGCGCTGTATGGGTTTTGTCGGGAAAACAGATTTACACGCTACAGTTAGCTCTAGAAACGAAAAAACCCCGACATCACTTGCCGGGGCTTTTCAACGCAGATTTTTAGTTTATCAGTTAAAGCTTATTGTATCAGGCTGTCATCCAGGGTGGCAATACATTGTTGCGACGTGCCTGTATGATGAGTTGATTATACGATTGTTGTAATTGTTGATGATAATTCGGAAACATGGATTTCACGCGCGACATTTTCAATTGCATGTCGGCTAGTGTATTCATAAGATCAGCCACTTGGCTCAACTGTGCATTCTTTTTGTCGTTCGTTTTCATATCGTTTTTCGTTTAGGTATTTGATTGTTGAACGGGAGGAAAGGATATAAGGTTACAAAAAAACTATAAGGGGTAAGGTAATAGGTAATAGGGGAGCAACACCTTATACCTATCACCTATCACCTTTTACCTGCATTACAAGTCTGAGAACCGCGCTACAAAGTCATCACGCTTCTTCTTGTTGTTGATGAACAAATAGCTGTACTTATTGCGGCCTTCATCGAAGCGGCGCTTGTCGTCTTTGATCTCACTCATTTTCGAACCGAACTCTTTGTCGCTGCTGAGTATGTTCATGATGCCCAACTTGTATTCGAAATAATACCAAACACTTGGGTCAATCTCAATATACATGCGCAATACATCGGCTCCGCGCTTCTTCTCGATTTCGATCTTTCCTTTTACATATTTAAAGAGTTGCTTCTTATCTATGCTGGCAATACCCAATTGACCTTGCGACTGGAAGGTTTCGTCGATGGGGTTCCATTTGAATTTAACGTCGGCCAAATAGAACGTGGCCAAAAGTTCATCCGGGATTTTTTTCATCTGTCCGCTCAAGCCAAGTTCCGAAATGAGTTTATCCGACTTTTCTGTGCCCAATATTTCGACCAAACTCTTTTCATACTTGGTTCGAGCAATGTCTACTGGTTGCAGGGTAGGCCATTTCTCGATTTGCTCGGATATGTACTTCAATGAACCCTCGTCAATCGGGAAATTCACAACGGTTACGCCGCTCGTGCTGATAGCATCTTCTTTTGTTCTGTAAAAAACATCGCCCACATTGGTAAACTTCATCACACCGTAGTCGACGTTGAAATCCATTCGTCCATCGCCGTTCATTTCACAGTTCGATGTGTTTAGGGCGAGCAAATTACCGGGAAGTTTAGGCTGTTTGATCTTTTCTTTCGGTCCAATCAGGTATCGACCGGTTGCTTTTTCATGTGTGAGGAAACCTTCAGCTTGTATGATAGAACGATCACTCTTCTCTCGAATATCACTCAAAAAAGCAGGATATACAGTCATAGGAGAGTCGCCTGTTATCATCACGCCAACTCCGAGCTTGGTCATCGTCATGTCGCGAAGAGATGAGTCCACAGGAATGTAGATTTCTTCGGGATTAATCTCAGATCGAAACTTAAAATAGGTGGCGGGCATCAAATCGCAGTTGTGCAATATCCGAGCGCCACCGTCGAAAATTAGATAACGGTTGTTGGCATGGAGCTCGAAATCGCCGTAGTATTCGAATGCAGGGGATAAGAAAAACTGAGTTCCCTCTGCTATTTTTCCTTTACCGATGGTTTGATAGGAGGTGTCTACTTGAATGTCATCTAAGTGAATGACCTGTTCCTTTTTCTGTTCATCCACATACGTAATATCACCTGATGCATTGTATTCGCGTCGTCCCTTGATTTTGATATCCGCATTGTATATCTGGTGATATTGAGTGACATAGTTGCTGAGAATTTGCGAACGGGTTATTGGCAGCATATTAGCGAAACGTTCGATGGTAACTTTGCCGGAGTCGGGTGTAATCTTGGAGTCGGCCACAACAATGTACTTGATTTTCTGGCAATAGAGTTTACCTCTCCTCAAATCGAACTTAGCCTTGGGTGAAAGGAAGTTGAGCGAATCTTGCCCTTCGGCTACAGAGTAAAAGTTAGAGCGTTTGGCGTCTTCTGCAGTATCAATCAAGAGATCGTCTCCGGATGGCTTGCGGTTGGATGAAAGGTCAAGTTCATCACGATCCATATACCACGTGAACTGGTCCATGTAGCAGACATATTGATTGGTTGGGAACTCAATTTTGGTCTCACCACCATTACTTTTGAAGATACCGTCGCGCCGATCGAAGTCGACATCCGCATTTACGTTGTCGGTTTTAAAAGCCAGACCCGATCCCAATTCTTCTCCAACGCCTCGCATTTGAAACGAGGATGTGTCGGATAAAATCTTTCTCCGCGAGTATTTCATTAAATCACTTGTCAATTTAGCGCCGCTGAACTCCATGAATCCGTTTCCGGTCATACCGGTTGGTTTCAAATGCAGTGTACCTGTGAGGTTTGCTTCATCATTGAAGAAGTCAATCGGTTTGTCGATGCTTGAAATATCCAAATTATCGCGTTTGGCATGGAAGGCAAGTTGGGTGGAGTCGCTATGCGCTTTTGGCACTTCTACTTTTCCGCTCAGTTCTCTATTCGTGAATTTGTATGTCTTACCAAGCATGGAGTCGGGCAGGAAGGTGAACTCTCTTGACGAGGCAGAAGCTGTCAGATAGCTGAAGTCTCCTCCTCCCTTTAAGCCTGAGTAATCAAGCTTCAGTTCTGCTGTAACTTTTGCTTTACCACCGTATGAAGGAAGATCTGCACCTGTCATACGCGTAAACCCGAGCGAATTATCCGCCATGAGCACCAATGGCTCGGTGATGTCAGGGAAGATACCACCACTGACCAATGTGCCCTCAAAACGCAAATCCTTTTTGCTGAAATTGTCGAGCGAGTCAATGGTAAAGGGTTGCAGCTGATAGAAAAACTTGTCTTTTTTATAAACACCTTTCTGAATGGCGGGATCACTCCAATACACAAAGGATGTTTTGGTGCAAGTGAAAATGGGGTACTGCGGGTACGATCGACTGTGAAAGCCGCCCTTGTTGGTGGGGGCATCAACTTTCAGGTAGCCCTGAACGTCTCGAATCACACTCTTAACACGTGTTTTTTGCATTTGCCCGTATTGATTGCGCTCGAGCGATTCATCCTCAACGTAAATACGACAGGAGTCCACTTGAATCAAATCAAGTTGGAACTTATCGTATGAAAAGAAATACTCCGGACCATTGAACTCGAAGTTACCTGCATTAACCCGACCTCCAAAAATGAAATCTCGGTTCTTTTTTAAGACGACTTCTTTATTGACCGGAATAATATTCACCTGCTGTGAGTCGGACAATTGAAAATTGTCAACTCCTTTTAGCATAAGATCGTAGTTGAGCAAACTCAACTGGCCATTGGGGCCGGATTCTACCTCGGTGCTGAATTGAATCACGTCATAATCGCGCTTGCCTATATTGTTGTCGATATACCAATAGAGTTTTGGGCGAACATGAATATCGTGCGTGGTAATATTATAATCAATGAATCCTTTGTTGTTGAGGTCAATCAAAATGGTGTTTACCTGTTCTTCACTGTAGTTGTGATACCTCGATAGTTCCAGTGCCGAAAAATCGTTGCTTTTGATATGATCCGCATATTGTTTCAACTCATACAGTGGATGTGAGAAGGAGATGCCCATCATGGCGTCGTATCTCTTCTTCTTGAAATACGTATTGGATTCGAAAGCGGCATATCGTTGTGTGCTTCCTTCAAGGCTGCCCAATTTGATGGTTGGGTCGTCGAGGCTCCAGGTAAGTGCCTCAAAATACATATCGACGTTGTGATAGGTGTTTTGGAATGCGGATTTAGAGATGCCCTCATCGCTTCTCAATAAAATGAGTTTTCGCGATTTTCTGTCAAATGAGAAGTTGATATCAGGGTGTGTGATGGAGTCGCCATCCAGAATGAACATGATGCGCGCGTGAGACGTGTTGATGCGGTCGGGCTTAATGGCAAATTCAAGACTCTTGGCAGTGAAGAACTTCTTGTTTTCCCTATAAATCGTAATTGTGGCCGGCTCTTCGGGTGAGCCACTTCCAATTAGCTGTGTACCAGCCATGGTAAAGCCACCGTCGTAGTCCATATTGGAATCAATGTTTTGGATCTGTAACCGCTTGTAGTATGATTCGAATCGCGGATAGGTTGCTGTTTCAGTTGTCTTATCTGCTAGAATCTTATCTGTCAAGCGCCCCTGTAAAGCCTGTTGAAAAAACTCCGTATGAAAAATCACCGAATCTGCACTGTAGGTGCTGCTTTTCAACCGGATGAAGTAATCGGCCATTTCAGCGTACGTTTTCATCGGATCGAAACCTGCGCGCTGCCATGTTACTTTTCCTGCTTGTCCAACAAAACGCTGGCTCCCCGGATAGTAAACACCGGATGTTCCGTAAATTAAGCTACTATCACCTTTACTGTAACACTTCAAGTCCATAGTGCCAAATGAAACGGCCGGCACCGAGTCAAACACAAAACGAAAATCGGATGAACTGCTTTGCCATTGAATCGTTTCGTTTTGGAAAAAGCTTCGGTCACGAAAGAGTAGGGCAGAAGTCTCCAACATTTCCGAAGTGAATTTTTTGTTTTTCTTGTCACTCATGACGCGCAACAGAACATCGCTCCATGTCATGAAATCGGCCTCCGTTTTACCCGATGTTGGAAATGCAATGAGGGCCTTGAGGTATTCATGGAAATCCGGAAATACCTTATTCTTATTCTTCAAGAGTGCGTCGAGCACATTATAGACCTGTTCGCGCTGGCCTTGTGTAAATGCGGATGATTGAAGCCAAACCGGCCCGAATTGGGTTTCGATTATTTCTTTTCCGCGTCCTTGCCGTGCCGATTCGAACAGATCATAAAGCTGCTCTGCACAACCAACTTCTGTGCGGGTGAATTTCTCGAACTTTTGTGAGTATCCTACTGACGCAAAAAGGGTCAGAATAAGTGAGATGAAGAATTTGTTCAATGGCATAGCCCGTAATTCGTTGCAGTAATTTAGGAAACAATGCTAACGATTTTACGAGCTGATTGTGCAAGGCTTGGGTTAAAGTTTTACAAAGGGATATGCACATGTTAAGATGAAAAATGACGGATAAAGGATGATCGATTATCCAATTGAAATGTGGTCTTTGGTGAATGTTTGAAAGCTATATATCATTATGATGTGAACCATGCAGATTTTCGGCTGTTTAAAGCATTATGAAAACTGCATTTATCATCGTTGCTGTAGTTACCTTGGCTCTTGCTGTCTACAGTTTTAGAAACTATATCTCACCCGAAAAGAAAGCCGCTATGCTAGCACAAACTCCGCAATCATTCCACGAATTGACGTACACTGATATCGATGGCAAAGCTGTTTCGATGTCTCAATACAAGGGTAAATATGTGTTGTGTGTGAATGTGGC
>Ga0315905_10002390_pt1 | contig 19748 bp, 11 predicted proteins | sample LakEriMetagenome_5_FD_203522 | JGI IMG/M metagenome (GOLD analysis project Ga0315905, IMG submission 203522) | Freshwater fungal communities from buoy surface, Lake Erie, Ohio, United States - Buoy 4 MA121 | ecosystem: Environmental > Aquatic > Freshwater > Lake | place: USA: Lake Erie, Ohio... | reverse complement strand
GTCCGAGGACACCTACTACCGCGCCAACGACGCCGCGTCGTACGATGACTGGCGCCGCGCCCGCCACCAGTGGGACTACTTCTACAACCGTCACTAAGCCGACTGTTGCAGACCATTTTTATTGCGAGAGGCTCGTTGTGTGAAACTGGATCCAGTCCACTGCAGTGCCGGGGATTCCCCCAAACGTGTACCGCAGTACCCAAGTGTTGTACTCGAAGACCCACCCAATGTTTCATACTCATAAAACCTTGAAATATTGATCGTTGTGCAGCTGTCACTCTCGTGCCTCTCCACACCGCTTCCCATTCCATTAACTCCCTCTCCTTTCCCCCCCTCTTTTTCCCCTTTAACACCCGTACCTCAGGAAAGAGAGCTCTTGGACCTGGCACGCCATGTTGCGGGTCCACCTTATTCCCTGGAGCCAAAGCGACAATCGGCGAGAGAGGAGGGAATCGACCGGTAGTAAAATTATTTTCTCCTTATCGCGATTATTCTTGTTTGGCATTACTGGAACGACCGTTGAATGCTCGGAGTGGATTCCTGCGTTTTTTTAATCCTTGCGACAAGAGTTGACCCAACTCATAATCTTTACGACAAGAGTCCGGAAACACCTTGGAAACTCCGGTCGATTCCCTCCTCTCATCGGCGATGCGATTTCACTTCTATTTCTGTCGCCGCGGTGGCGGCCAGACGCCGGCCCCATCTCAGGGCCAGGCTTCGGGGGCCGCTCACGCTGCGACGCACAACAGAACGATACGCCATGCTGAAGGGAGGAGAGGAGGCCTAAACATGAATGCAGAGCGCGGTGGTGGGCAGCGGCGGCGGCTGCGTCGTCGTGCGCCTAAAGCACTGTTTTGTGTACTCCTCGGGAACGCGTTGGAAAGTCTTGAGGAAATTTGGCTCCCTGTACGTCACGCATATAAACACTTACACATTGACATCAAATGATTCAAATCGCCTTACTGTTCTCAACGACTCCACACTGAGTCCACAGCCGTGAGAGCGGATTCGTGTATTCCGAATACACACCCCCGTACCCGCACACACAGACACAGACACGCAAGACGGAGACGAATGATAGGTATTGAGGTATGCAGATACAAAAACTGGGCTGTATGACGAGGTTCTCGGATTGTCTTGTAATACAATTTTCCGAAGAAACTGAAACCAAACTTGTTGAGCTTGACATGCACTTTGAAATCCTCATCGAAGCCAGGGCTGCTATGAATCTGCAAATCAGAGAGAGAGAGCCTTAGACAGAGGGTGATCTAGTGTGTGTGTTGAGTGTTTATTTTGAAGGTCACCGAACCGAGCCCCTTACAGGACTCCTTCAGCGTGCGCCAAAAGGGCGGCCTACCCCGCGCAGTCCCGCTTCCAGAATCCATCGCTGCCCAGGCGGCCTATGCCGAGGCTCTATTGCCCGGTTCGGCTCCGGCCCGAAATGTTTCCAGGCATTGGGGTCCTCCCCGGGCCTGCTACAGAGGCAGTTTTTGCGACCGCCGAGGGGATAACGCAACAGCTCAGCGGTCCACGTGTGAAACTTCCGCCTCCAGTGCTCCAGGAAAATGGTCACATTGACACGGAGTACTTCAGTGTGTTGGCTGCAAAAGAAGGGGAAGTGTTACCAACAGTCCGGCGAGCTTTCCAGAAGACCATGTCTGTAAGTGCATCGTCATCTGCGGCTGAATGTCCCGGAGAGGAAGAGCCATCCGCGTGGGAAGCCCCTGCAGCCCAGATTTCCCGAATATCATGAGTTGTTTGAGGAGCCCCATCGCCGCAGAGCCGCGGCTGACTCACTAACGGCTAAAGCCACAAGCACGTGTGTCCAATATCGGGATACACCCGTGACATTGTGAATGGCAAGTGGAGCAGGGCCAAGACTTGGCGAACTTGCAGAAGGCCACCCCCTGTTGATGGAACGGGCAGTGGATGTAGATTGGGACCATCTCATTCGCCTGCACCTTGACGCCCTCATGTGGCCACGGCACCTCGCCGTATGTGTTTTTCGAGACCGGCAGCTGGTCTGCCGAGGGTCAGAACTTCATCACGTCTGCCTCGGCTCTTGATGACGCTGAGAGGAGAGCGGTACGAGGACCAAACATGAACACAGATTGATTTATTCCGAAAAAGGGGGGAGGTAAGCGTGGAGAGACGGAAGAGCTGGCCTTAATTAGCTAGCTTAGTTGGTGAAAAGCTCGATTTAGCCGGTAACGAGCTCGATGGGGCCCTTGCCGGTAAGGAAATAGTGGTGGAGCATGCCGCTGGTGGCGATCATAGCAAGGCGGCCGTTCTTGAGCTCAACGAGCTGGCGGCGGGCAAGGGCCTGTTGCGCGAAGCAATTTGGTCAGTCCTCATGTTAACCACCATGTGCGTAAAATGAGCAGCGCCAGCCTTCGCCGTTGCGCACGCTCTGCACTGTACACACCCTGCACCCAGACATTTACGCACTGCACTACGAGCTCTGAAACATGCAAGACAGATCCGCGGAGGAAGCTGCGTGCTAATTGATGCGATGCAGATGTCTCTCCAAAGTTTCACACAACTCTGCGCGCACCGTTGCGCCACTGCAAAAGCGCACCGTATTGCCACTGCACGCGAGCGACTGCTTAGACACCACTGGCTGTCAAGGGGAAATACGCACATTGGGGTCCTTGGCGCAGTTGAGGGGGTCAAAGCCGAAGTCACCGGGCTGGCGATCGCCACCCTGGAGCATCTGAACGATAGCAACGAAGCCGAACAGCTCGAAGAAGCCGATCCACACAAGGAGCTGCTGCATAGCGCCCTGCTTCACGGCGGCATCGTGAAGGGCGGTCATCTTGGCGTCGCCGAAAGTCGACTGCACGCCCGGGAACTTGGCAACATCCTGGACAAGCATGCCGGTGGCCGCGAGCATGCACACGCGGCCGTGCTTGAGCTCAGCCTCGCGGAGCCACCTCACGTCGATGAGGCCGCTGATGCCGAGGGGGTCGAAGCCCACATCGCCAGCCTGCCACACAAAGCTGTCAGCATGCAACACTATCGCAAGCTCTCATGCGCTGCTGTTTGTGCAGGCGATGCGTGTGCTTTCAGCGAAAGCTAATTAATTACCCAGGTGCCATCGAACGCCTGGGTGTTGGGGCGCTCGAGGCTGCCCCAGCCGATGTACTTCGCAGTCACGCTGGCGCCCTGATCAATGCCGTCGTTGTACAGCTGCATCGAGGGACCATTGGTGGCAGCCCCTGCAAATTGTCGCAACAGCAGGCAGCAGATGTTAGGGACGCATATGCAATGTGGGTGTACTGTCTCCCCGCCCTGCCTACTCCACCCGAGCGTCTCCGCCTGCGTGGTTCGTCTCTCCAGCTGGATGGTGGGACACGCCGAATACACATGTCCACAGCAGGTGATGAACCACAGCCACGTAACTATGCCGCGACGCCCCCACTGCAGCACCTCTCCGTCACCTCTCGGGCATGCTCGCCCGCCCCGCCCCGGCTTGCTCATGAGCTCTGTATCCATGACACTCGTACTGCGAAAACGTTGGAGCTTCCCTTTTCGCGCCGCTCGCGTCACTCTCTGCGCTCGACCTCGATAAGCTCAATGCATTCGACCAGAACATCCTTCGACTCCTGTTCGCACTCTCTCTCTCGCGCGCGCGCCAAGCGCGCGCAATTTCTCTGACTCTCTCCCCCTCCCTTCCTCCCTCCCTCCTCGGACAGGCGCCTCTCGAGAGATTGAGCGATGATGTACAGGTGGCTGGGCACTCACTCTTAGCAGCGCGCGGGAGCACCGCGGCGGGGGCAAAGGCCGACGCCGAGGCGGCGGCAGCCGCGAGAAGGACGGCCTTCATCATCTTTGCTTCGCTGTGACGACGTACACTCAGACTGAAAAAGGCTGAAACTCGTCAGAATGGATCGAAAGTGATGGTTTTGACTACAAACCATCACAGAGTGAGCCTCACGAACCCCCACAAGTTCGTGCGGCAAAAAATGCATGAAGTACTCTGCCACACCAGACGTTGGCAGTGCGTACAGCGCAGACGTTGGCAGTGCGTACAGCGCGAGGGCGCATTAGGAGAGAGATTGTACAATGACTAGGCCACGCCCCGCTGAGTGCCGACCCGTCGTCATCACGCAGATTGTGCCGCCGCATGATCGTCGCACCGGAAGGCGGGGACTGACGTGGATGCCGTGTGGCGAGGGAGCTTGCGGTCAGGACGCGCTCTGGCGGCGGAGGCTCTAGTGGAGCACTGTGGAGTGGTGGTGCAAGTGCGAGACGTGCCTCCTCGTGCTGTCCTTGGTGCGCGAGGGATTCTGAGTCGGCCAGATTAGCCGCCGCGGCTACCGCGGCAGCCATATAATTCAGCGTCGTCCTCCACAAGATCGGCACATGCGACCAACCCGCGTTTGCCATCATCTCAGACAGTGAAGTGTTGCCGCAACCAATTTTGGTTTGTGTGAGGGACTTTCCGTCACGTACACGTGCACGGCGGCGCAGTGAGCTTTAGGGAGCGGCGGGGGAGGACTGGGGAAGAGAGAAGACGGGGGAGGGCGTCCGCGGGAGGGAGACGGGTTACGAATGAAGTGGAGAGGTTTGATTTTATTCCAATTGAAACGCTATCATATTCATGACTTCTCGTGGCTATTTTCTTTCTTCAAGGTAACTCTAACGAACGAAAACGATTTCAGGTTTACGGCCCTTGGTGTCACCGCCCCTGACGAGGCGATACCCCATCCGATTCCACCCGTCAGGGTCGAAGGTGAGGGTCCTCACTTGCGTCTTCTTGTCGATGTTGGAGCGCATTCCAAGATAGGTCAACAGCTGGAGAAAGGCCTTGTTTCCAGCATTCCTCTTGGGGTACATCGTTTTGTCGATGTCGTTTGACAGGGACATCGAGATGCAGACGCTGGACACATGGAGGAGAGGATGCTTGGTCCCGTCGCAAGTCTTGGCGTCGCTGGGCAGCGTCTCGATGGCCTTCTTCAAAATGGTGATCGCCGCCGCATTTCGTGTGTTGGGCTCCCACAGGGCAACCTTGTCATCGCTAATCTTCACCCTCAACTCTTTGAACTTGCGGGTTGACGACTGGACGCCCGTCATGTTTCCGCCACCCCTCGCGATCTTCGGGAAGACGGGGGCCTGGACAACGTCACTCGCCGGCGCCAGGGATGCAGGCGGCTTCTTCGCTGCGGGCTTGTTCGCCGTCCTTTTCACGGCCGTTGCCTTCTTGGCGGGCCCTTTCTTTTTGGCGGGCAACTTCTTGGAGGTCTCCCCATCGTGGGTCTGGCCCAGGCCGGTGTGGCCGTGGCCCGCAGCACACGTGGCGCGCTGGAGGTCGTTGAGAGGGACAAAAACAGACTGCTTGCATATCATGACCATGGGTGTGATGACATGGTTGTCCTCGACGGTGGTAGGACTCTGTTGGTTGTTGACATACTCGAGACACAGACCGCCGTAGTCCTCATGAAGGTCATCCACGGGTTCGATCAGAAAGGAGTCCCATGCTGTGACCGGAGGGTTGATCAGACGTGAGTCCCATTCTTCGTAGTTTTGTTCTCCATCAAAAAGCTGCTGTGAAATGGCGTATCGTTCATGTCGTGGGATAATTCAATTCGAGAATTCTCAAATTATATAAGCAAGCCGGGTTTGGCCAGCCGGGCCCCGGGGTGGCCAGCCGGGTTTGGACCGAAATTTAGCCCGAAATTTAGCCCGAAATTTACATCACGTCCGCATTCCGATCCGACCGTGACCTTAAAGAGAATTGGTTTCTTTTGTTTTCCAATCAAACACTCAACACACACTCGGATCGGTGACCTTAAAGAAGAAAAGAGAATTGGGTTCTTTAGTTTTCCAATTAAACACTCAACACACACACTCCTCCTGCTGCATGAGGAGTTCCTCGACCTTCAAAGTGCTTCACCGTGCTCGGCTTTTACGCATACAAGTTCGAGGATCGGCGGCACTCATACGACCAGGACTTAACAAGGTAGCTCAAGTACCCAAGACTACCGCAGCCTCTCGTGAGGTCACAATGCCGGCAGCGTCCTCGAACATGAGCGCCGAGGAGAGGGGCAGACATAACTTCGAGCGCATGCTGCGCGCCTTGTTTCCAGAGCGCGCCTTCTCAAAGGCCGCACAGGCAGGCTGAGAAAGCCTTCACGGAAACGGCCTGGGGGAGGCTCGGGCAGCAGCCTGCGGATGCTGCTCGCGCAGGGCACGCCTGCATCCTCGTCGCGCAGAGTGAAAGCAATGCTCTTAAGGAATAAAGTTTTATTGCTGCTAAAACCAATCGACATCTGCTTGCGCGCCGCACTCCGTTCTCACCAGCTTTCTCTTCCAGCTCGCCACCTGCTTGTCGATGCATGAGAGAAGATCTTTGAAGGAGTTTTGCACCGTCCCGACTTCTCTTTTTCGAAGATCTCGCCTCGTGCCCGGGTGTGCGAATTTCTTGATGCTGCATCTTGCTTCAGCAGTAAGCAACTCTGCGACCACGTTCGCGCAGTGGGCGGTGATGGGACTGACATGCTTGCCCTGCACCTGCGCAAAATCGAGGGCCAGACACCAGAGAGACCGCACGCGGTGGTGCCAGCGTGTAAGTTTTCAGCAGAACCGAGCGCTCGAGCATGGAGTGGCTCTCACTGGCCGCCAGCTAGGACGTAAAGAGTCAGAGCGAAAGACTAATGGAGCAACTATATTCAACATGCTGTTGCAACTCTGAGAGTGTGTAACAAGGGTTAGGTGTCATCATTCTCTGTCGTCATCTGGCGCGCGCGGCGCGAGGCAGGCAAGGCTGGGCCGGTTGCGTTTGGGCGCGTCATACCTGCAGGTACATTATTATCCCAGGATCCCTTCGTCTCGCCGGGGGAGGGGTGCAGATGCCCGGGGCCGCAGGGGGAGGCTGCAAGATGAGGCCATCGGATCGCCGGGCTCCAGGTTGCCAGGAGTTGGCGCCAACGCGGCAATCCGCACCTCTTGATGCGCCTCGTGATCGCGCGCCGCCGCGGCGGCGGCCAGGAGCCGTTCCGCCCCGTGGCCGTCGCACGTGGAGACGGGGGCCATGGTCCACAAGCCCGACTCCGCGCTCCAGGATAGAGAGCTGCCACAACTCAAAACGCCATGAGCTTCACAACCTCATCCTTGCCCCTTGGTCATCTCGTGCCATTCGTTCCGATTTGCACACAAAATCTCAGAGAAATGTTTTTAGAGAGAATTTTTTTTTTGGCGCAATTCATGGGGAATTTTCATGGCATTCCCCATGAAGCTTGCGGTGCTGTTGCTTGCGGCGAGCTGGGGCCCGCTCGCGGTGCCGACGGCGGACCTGTGTGCGTCCATGACCGCACGCGCGCGTGCGTGCGTCACGCCGGTTGTGCCGTTCGTTGGAGCTGCGCTGTGCCCAGGCAGGCTGCGGGGCGGCTCAGACGCCGAGTATTCCTCGGGAGCCGAGGCACAGGCAGAGGCGGGCGAATCACCGTGGGATGAGCACGCGCAGCACAACGACCCAGAGGAGGATGAAGATCTGACGCTGGCGATGGCGGGCAATTTCTCGGCGAAGCTGCCCGAGCGCTCGCGCCGTCTGGGCCCTCTCCAGATGTCGTGGGGTCTCTCGGGCACAACGGTCGACGCCGATACCGAGTGGCGCAATGATCTCCGCGCCTCGATCCGCGGTGAGAACGCACAGCCTGCGTATCCAGCGAAGGCATGTCGTGCTCGGCCCTGTGAGCGGCGCGCTCATGCGCAGCGCGATGCTTGCTCCCACAGGCGAAGACCCCGTGGCGTCGACCGACCCGCTCGTTCGCGGGTCGGGCGAGGACGACGACACCAGTAGTGACCATGAGCGCCACCCTCGTCCGGAGTACATCTTTGAGCGCTTTCTCGCGGGCGCCAGCTTTTGGACTTCGGCAGGTGCTGCTCCATAGTAGGTCTCCTTCACGCCACTTGCTAGTCGCGCACGGGCTCGAGGTCAAACTTTGTGCCCTCGCTGCAGGGCAGCAGCGCAAACCCTATACTCTATACCCTATACCCTATACCCTAAGCCCTAAACCCTCAACTGTTGTGGCGTCGCTGCAGGGCAGCAGCGCAGAAGCACCAAAGGCCCGCCCTCGGAGGGTGCGCGAGGAGGAATTTCGATAGGAGCCCGGGGCGTTGCACGCTCGCTTGCAAAGGCACGTGCTCAAGAAAAGAAAAAGGCTCTGCACCAACGGCTCATCGCGCAGGATGCCACCAAGGACGCGCGCAGCGGCATGGCAGCATACCTTGAAACACAGCGCCACCATCTGAAATCTCATGCCGCAGAAGCGGAAGGGGCAGCGTCGCCCGCGCCTGCTCCATCCGCTGACGTCAAGGTGCCAGTGGACAGCGGAGACATGGCCGGGGCCGGCCGGACAGAGGACGTTGAGCGGACGTTGAACGGACGGGGAGCGGACGGGGAGTGGACGGGGAGTGGACCGGGAGCGGATGGCAGCGAGTTGGGGAGGCAGGGTGCGAGTGCGGTGGGTGCGGCGGGTGCGCCACAGACGACAGGGTTCAGCGGGGAGGGGTGCGCCGATTTCTGCGTCTCTTTCCCCCAAGGAGTCGGGACGGCAGAGGCATCGGGCGCAGCCTCAGCCGACTTTGTAAGAGGGAGAGAAGAGGGGCCGATGCCGGTGGGTATGGACGCCGTGGAGCAGTGGCACGGACCTCACCACCCTCTGATGCAGCAAGCAACACAAACGGAGGCCGAAGACATGGCAGGGATTGCAGCTAATGCGTCGGCAGCGGAGCTGGCGGCGGCGGCGGCGCAGAGCGTCAAGGTGCTGATGCAGGCTGTGGCGCTGCAGCCAGGAGATGGGGACTTGTGGTGGAGGTGCGGGCTGCTGCTGGAGCGAGACCTGCTTGACCTTACCGCCGCCGAGGAGAAGTATCGCGCAGGTTCCCGTGTGCCTACTGCTCCTCCGCCACTGCAGCAATTGCCTGGTGCAGAGATGCGATGCGCCTAGGCATAGGGTATGCGATGCGCCTGTGTTGCAAGACCAAGTAGGGCAAGGAAAGACAAAGGAGGGCCAGGAAACGGCCTGTAGTCTTGCGCCCTGCAGTCTAGCGCAAGGCATGCTCCCTGCCGCAAGTAGTAAGTTACTTACTATGAAATGGAATAAATAGAGTAAAATTTAGTTAGGCAAGGGAGAAGCATGTTGCGCAAGGCATGCATGCTCCCTGCCGCGGCTGTGATGTCGGTGCACATACACATGCGCATACACATACACATGTGGGGCACCGCAGCCCTCAAGCACAGCCCACGGCACACGAACGCGGCACTGAGCCTGGCAGGGCTCTTACAGGCGCGAGGCGGTGCAGGAAGAAATGGCACAAATTCTGAAAAGTCAAATTTACAGTGACCTTGCATAGTAAATATACTGGGGGACTGACTCTCCAGAAATTCTCTCCAGACGTCGCGGAGGCAGACGCGCTCTACCGTACGGTGCTTGCGCAGGTAGGAGGTCTCTTTTGAATCTGTAATATGTCTCTTTTGACACTGTAGTAGGTCTCTTTTGACACTGTAGCAGGTCTTTTTTGACACTTGTGTGCTTACTATGCAGGATGAGCACCACGTGACGGCGCTGGCGAGCTACGGCGCCTTTTTGTTTGATGTCATGGGGGACGTGCGGGGCGCGCGTGAGCTTTTGCAGCGCGCTGTCAGCCTCGCCCCTCATCACGCGCCCTCCCTCACCAGCCTCGCCGCCATCCTGCAGTCCGAGGGGGCGCACCCTGAAGCCGTGGAGGAAGTTTTTCTCCGCGCTATCGTCGCCCACCAGGAGCTCCTTAGCAAGCACCTCACGCTGCAAGAGGGGGGAGGGATGGGCATGCAGGGCGGGGACATGAACCAGGGCACGGCCGTCGACCTAGATGGGCGCACGCAAAATGAGAAGCGCGTGGCATCGGCAGAGGCGGCTGCGTGCTGCTCTAGTTTCGCGGGGTGGTTGTGGGAAGTGCGCAACGAGGCCAGCCGCGCTGCAACCCTGTGGGGCGCAGCCCTCTCCATTGAGCCCTCGAATTTAGCGGCCCTTCGCGGGGCGTCGCGTCTCTTTGCACATGTCGCTCTCTCGTCCTCCTGCGCCTCTGAGCCCGCGCCTCTGCGCGCAGAGAGAGAAGGAAAGGGCTCCACGGGAAAGCTTGCCGAGGGAAAGCCTGCCGAGATGGCAGCATCGCTGGGGGCGCGCGCGGAGGAACTTTACATGAAGGCGATCTCCCTGGAGGTTAGAGTGTGTTCGTATGTGGTTAGAGTGTGTTAGCATGTGGTTAGAGAACACACTCTCACCACATCTGTTATCATGTGGTTAGAGAACACACTCTAATCACATACTAACACACTCTAACAGCCAAGGCACGTCGCAACCCGCTACAACTATGCCGCTTTTCTGCACCGCCTCGCCTCAACCCACACACGCACGCACCCGCGCACCACACGCTCCTCTCATCTGCCGTCCACTGCTGGTCGGTCGTCTGCCTCTGCCTCGTCCAACATCTCCTCCGCCTCCATGCCCTCCGCCTCCTGCGGCGGCGCGTCGGTGCCGTGCGGCTCAGGCTTCACCGCGGCATGTGTTGGTAGTGGCGAGTGGGACCTGTCTGAGGTGGCCAAGCAACACTACTGGGAGGTGCTCCGCCTCTACCCCGCACACCCTCCTGCACTGTGCAGCTTAGCCGCGCTTCTCCAAGCTGAGGCGGAGAATCTGAAGCTGCACCCCTTGGGCAAGGAAGGTGCTGGCAGGCAAGGTGGAGGGGGTGGAGGGGGTGGAGGGGACCAGAAGCCTTTGCGAGAAAGGGGGGGGTGTCGCGATGTTGCGGGTGCTGTATGCGCGAGCGGTGCAGGGCGGATTGAGTGCACGAGCGCAGGAGCGACGGAACAAGGTGCAGACTTGGCGAGTCCAACGGACACAGATACGAGCCGAAAAGGAGCGAGCGAGCAAGCCGGCAATGGGAGCGAGGAGGCCATGCTGAGTGTGGCTAAGGAGCGGGAAAAGCTGATTTTTATGGCAGAAGAGCTGTTGCTTACAGCCGCGGAGGTGGTGGAGCGAGTGACGTACGACGCGTCAGGGGCGGTGATGCAGCAAAGTGTTGCCAGTAGCAGCGACACGGTGGGGCAGGGCGCGAAAGGGGAGCGCTGGGCGAAGCACAAGGCTGATGTCTGGACGGCTTACGGCGCATTTTTGGACTCGTGCAAGCAGGACGTGAGTGGTGCAGCGCGTGCCTACCTCGAGGCGCTCAAGGCAGACCCACAGCACGGCACGGCGCTGTTGCAGTACGGCCAGCTGGCTGCCGTCAAGATGAAGAACCCGCGCGTCGCTGAATATCTGTACCGACAGCTTCTCAACGTGGTACCGGGTGTGCCCGATCACTGGCGGGGGTATGGCGAGGTGCTGCAGCAAGTTGGCAACGACGCGGAGGCCGAGCATGCCTTTAAGCGCGCTCTGCAGATGGCGCCGTCGGACCCCTCGGTGCTCTGCTCCTACGCGACTGTGCTCCAGAGCGCGCGCCGCGACTGCGGGGGCGCCGAGACTCTATACCGGCAAGCCCTCAATGCGCAGCCGCAACACACTGCGGCGCTGTCCAACTACGGGTTGCTGCTCGAGGAGTTTCGCGCCGACTACACGGGCGCCGAACAGCTCTACCGCCGAGCCCTGGCTGTTGATCCGCAGGATGTGACGGTCCTGTGCCATTTGGCCTTGCTACGTCAGGACGCGTTCAGAGACGTCAAGGGCGCCGAGGCCCTCTTCGCTCAAGCGCTGCAGTTCGAGCCCGCGTCGGTGCCCGCGCTGTCCAACATGGCGTCGTTCCAGTTTGCCGAACGGCACAATGTGGACTATGCCGAGAAGCTCTTTAAGCGCGCCCTGCGGGCCAGTCCTGCCGACGTGGCAACGCTCATCAACTACGGCTCGCTGCTGGAGGAGGGGCGGCGGGACCGGGCCAGGGCGCAAGAAATGTTTGACCTCGCCATGGAGATAGACCCCATCAACGCCGAGCGCTACCTGGAGCAGCGCGACGCGCCTAAAGACCTCGGGAGCGAAAGCGACTTAGACGGGGCGCCGGCAGAGGAGCTACGCGAGTGCCGTGGTGTGGGCCCCGCGGGGGGGGCGCTCCGAGACGGCAAGGGTGGTGATGAGCCGCGCATCCAGGTGCTGTCCTGAGCTGTCCTCAGCCTGGCGCCGGCACGTTCATCGTTGTTGAAAGCCTTTTTATTCAAGAATTGGATTTTTTTTCCACGTATGTATGTCTGCGTGCACTACACGACACTTGTGATAAACGAGAAAGTACATAGTATGAATATGAAATACTTTGACACGGGCGATGCCAGACGAGGCAGGGGCACGATGCACTGTGAAATCGCGAGAGAACCCACCAACAGCGCACTTGCCCGAGCGAGCCGCTCTTTGTCATCTTTCACCATCCCTCTCCTCCCCCTCTAGTCCTCTTCCACCATCCTTCTCCTCCTTCAGCACCACCGACGCAAGCACGGAATCTCGAGATACCTTTGAGAGCAACCGTTTTAGCCAGACCCCGCCTTTACTCGTCGTCGTCAGAATCATCAAACTTCTTTTTCGTGGCGGTCTTGGACATGTCGACATCCTTGAAGTGCGCGCCAAACAGGGTGTGCTCCTTCTTCTTGACGTGGGTGCCGAACTTCATGAGCTCCTCGGGCACCTCCTGCTTGGCCTCGCGCAGCACGTTGACCAGCTCCCCTGCCCGCCCCTTGTCAAAGGACGTGAAGAAGGTGTGCGACACTCCCTCCTTCCCCGCGCGCCCCGTGCGCCCAATCCGGTGCACATAGTCTTCGGTGGTGAGGGGAAACGTGTAGTTGATGACAAACTCGACGTCCGGAATGTCGAGACCGCGCGCCGCCACGTCAGTTGCGATGAGCAGCGGCACTTTGCCGTCCTTGAACGCCGCGATGGCCTTGGTGCGCTGATCCTGGCCGCGGTCGCCATGGATGGCGCCCACCTTGTGCGAGGTCCGCGACTCGACGAGCTGGTGCACGCGGTCGCACTCCTTCTTGTAGAGCGCAAAGATGATGATGCGATTGGAGCCGTTGTGGTACTTCTTTATCACCTCCAAGAGGCGGCGGTCCTTAGCTGCGGGCTCAAGCACCTCGACAATCTGCTTGACGCGGTGGTTGGCTGCCAGGTCCAACGAGCCCACCGTCACGCGCGCGGGGTTGTGGAGCAGCTCCTCCGAGATCTTGATGATGCTTTGCGGCCAGGTGGCCGAGAACATGGCTGTCTGGTGCACCTTGGCGCAAGCGCCGATGATTGAGCGCACCTCCTTCTCAAACCCCACGTCCATCATGCGATCGGCCTCGTCAAGAACGAGGAACGAGACCTTGCTCAAGTCCACTACGCCCTCCTGCATGAAGTCAATGAGGCGGCCTGGCGTGGCCACGAGGACCTGGCAGCCTGCCTTAAGCTTCTGCTTCTGGTCGCTCTTTGGCGCCCCGCCGTAGATGCAGACTGTTTTGACGCCAAACTCCGCCCCCACCTTCTCGAGCACCACTTCGCTCTGCATGGCAAGCTCGCGGGTCGGGGCCAGCACCAGCATGCTCGTCGTCTTGTGTTGCTTGGCCACGCCGCGCTCGATCAAATGCGTCAACCCCGGCAAGCCGAAGGCAAGTGTCTTGCCTGACCCCGTGGAAGCTATCCCCACTATGTCGCGCCCTGCCAGAAGCACTGGCCAGCACTGCGCCTGGATCACCGAGGGCTTTTCGAACGAGGCGGTGCACGCCATGAGGGTCTTGTCCATGGGCGCGTCCGCAAAGGCTAGGATCGGGTTGTGCTCCAGGTTGGCCGTTGACAGATTGTTGTCCTTGCGCCACTTGGCTACCTTGGCAGGGTCCATCGAGCGCACGCCGTCCTTCTCCTTGTAAAAGTTGAACCCTCGCTTGTCGCCCTGCACGGGCCCCGCCGGCGCCTTGCGCCGCGCTGCGCCCTCTTCCTCCTCCTCACTGTCGGCCTTCTTCTCCCTCTTCTTCTTCTTCTTTTCATCCTTCTCCTCCTTCTCCTCCCTGACCTCCTCGTCCTCATCCTCGGAGTCGCGCTTGCGCTTTTCTTTCTTGTCCTTCTTCCTTTTCTTCTTCTTCTTGTCGCTCTTGTCCTCCTCCTCCTCCTCCTCCTCCGCCCTGTCCTCGTCCTCCTCTTCTTTCTCCTCCCCGTCCCTCTTCCCCTTCTTTTCCTTCTTCTTCTTCCTCTCTTCCCCATCGCTGTCGCCGCCCGCCTCCTCCTCCCCTTTCTTCTTCTTCTTCTCCTTCCTTTCCCCCCGGTCCGCGGACTCCTCTGCGTCCTCGTCTGCCTCCGCCCTCTTTTTCTTCTTCTTCTTCTCCTTCTTGGAGTCGTCGTCCCCAGCATCCACCATGGCAGGTTCTTCCCCATCGTTTTTGGCCTCCTTGGCGTTTTCCTTGTCGGCGAACGACTGCTGGTTCGCAACGGCCGGCTTCTTGATGATGTCCTGCACCTCGTCCCACATCTTCTCAGCCAGGTGCGGCTGGCGGTTCAGCGCGAGCGAGTTCTTGCAGAAGTTGACAAACGTTTTTTGCTTGTTGGGCACATTGTCGTAGTTGAGCAGCCGAGAGCACAGGTCGCGCATTTGCTTGTCCATGTTCGGCAGCTTTTTCTCCAGCTCTGGCTTCCATTGATACGCTCCCCCCTGCAGTGCGTCGACCCACAGGGCCCGAGGATAGCGCGCAGTCAGAATGTCATCACACAGCTGACAACCCCCCCCGTACGCACGTGCTCGAGGCGCATCGTCCTTGGCAGCCAACAGGCCCGCAGACCGCGCGTCACACGCAGCAGGAGAGCACTCAGAGCATCGCGTACACCACACTTCTCGAGAGATCGGATGTCCCAATCTACTAAAATCATTTGCGAACTCATCATCGTGCCTCTCCCCTCTCGCCAAACTTGTTTGCCCCGCCAGAGCAAGCCTCGCGGCGCACGACGCAGCGGGCGTACCTGGCCCTTGAGCTTGTTCAAGTACTTGATGGTCTTGATCTTGTCGTTATCGCAGTGGTCGACGGCCTGAGCAATCTGCCCGTCCCCAAGTTTCACACGCACACCCTGTCAGCGCTCGGCCTCGGAACGAACACGCGGACGCGCGGGCGGCAAACGGCGGGCGCGGACATGATAGTGCGGAGAAAGAGGGAGGTGGGCACGACAACCTCCTGGTCTGTGAAGCCTTCCATCACGATGCCCAGTGTGCGGTTTGACCCGCCCCACCCGCCCGCGGCCGGCGTTCCAGGCATCGCGACCCTGTGAGACTTGAGCCACGTGAAGATTGCCACGTGAAGATGGCAATTGTTCTCTTTTAGAAAGATCATCTCTTTTCCGTCCTTTACCGCCCCCAACCACGAAAGACAAGAAAGTAAAATTCAACAGCACAAACTCCTGGGCGCGCGTGCAACAGAAGAGTCCAAGCTGCCGCCTCTGCCGCCCCGCCCGCCCGAATACCGCCCACCCGACGGTGGCGCGTGCGGCAACGACGCGCGCGCGAAGCCGGGCGCCGGGCGCCGCACTGTCATCTTTAACTTTGTTGCGCACGCACACCAAGGGCGTGCGAGTGGCTACGGCGAGACCGCGCTGTGGAGCCAAACACCGCGGTGAGCACTCGCCCGGCGTGCAGGTGCTCACGCGCGGACGCTTCTTGTGTGCGCAGACAAGACGCTCGCGGCCACCGACGTGGGCCAGCAGCAGGGCCGTGGTCATAAAGCGAGCGTTTGGGGGCCGCGCCCGGTGCTGCGGTCTCGTGCATCCAGCCCCGCGCGCTTGCTCCAACCACTGCTGCTCCGGGCTCTGACAGGATAGCCTTGAACATGGCGCAGATTGGCGAGGATTGCGGCGCTGTTGGGACAGCTCTCGTCGCTTGGCTGTGCCAGCGCACACAGTCTGAACTGGTCACCTTTATGCCGTCCCCTCATAACCTTTATAGACAAATGGGAATTATTAAATGTATCTAGATTCATTTAATATGAATCGCCCATGCAGCTGTCTGAGGAGCAAAAAGCACGCATTGAGCGAAATCGTCAACAGGCCTTGGCCATTCGAGTTTAGTACGAGGTGTCAATGACGACTGTCAAGGCTGACGCGCGTCCGCGCGCTGATCCGAGGCATTGTATACAAATCCATTCCTCTCCACCATCGTTTTCTTTCGTTTCCGATTCAACAGTTTTAACCTGTACCTGATTCCAAACTGAAGACGCACAGCCCACACCATCCCGCAGTGCACAAACGACTCTATCTCTCGCTCGTGCGCGCGCTGACGTTCTCTCTCTCTCGCTCGCTCCAGAGAGCCGGACAAACCAATAACTAAAAATATGAATACGACGGGCCAATACGCCGAGAGCACAAACAGGACCAGTGGCGCAGTATAGTTGCTGCGCGTGGTGACTGCGTGTGATGATGTGACGCTATGTATGATGATGTGACACTATGTATGATGATGTGACACTATTGTATGATGATGTGACACATCATCAACGCCTGCGGGTGGTTGCTTGGTGGCTGCTACTCGTGCACACCCTGCGGACGAAAATCCCTCGCATCTACAGCGAACCTCTACAGTGCACCTAGGACGCATCGAGCACACGCGCTCCCCTCGCATGCTTACCCCCCTCTTCCCTCCAGATGCCCTAAGCCACCTTGGCAGAGTGCAGCGAAGGGCGGGCCGAAGCGCGCGAAGGCTTGAAGTATGCCTTGGCGTGGATCATGTTGCGAACCTAGTGTTGGGTGCCAGCATATCTGCGCGTTAGTGTGCCTTGCATGCGCTCAAGAAGCAAGCACCCCAAGCCCCCCAAAAACACTCACCACGCCCTTCTCCATCTCCATGTCCTCGTGGGTGCCGGTGAACACTCGGTCCTTCCAGTGCTCCCCGTGCGTCTCCTTGCGCGCGTGCACGAAAGGCGAAGGCTCAGCCTTGCTGGGGCCGTAGCCGAAGCCCTGGTTCCAGCTACCGAGGACGAGATCCGGCAGAGGGTGGCGGTCGTGGCCGTCACCGATCTGGGAGCGGTAGGCCTCGGCCGCAGGCATGATACGATCCATCAAGCCATCCTTCTTCATCCGCTTCCAATACCTGCCGTTGAGGAGCTCCTGGTTGAGCGGCGACTCCCAGTACCAGTGATCGAAGTGATCGGGGTCGGGGCCCGGGAACTGAGGATTGGTCAGCGCAATGGGCACCTCCTCATCGTCGTCGCCCAGCTGATCGTCGCCCAGCGTCACGTCGTCCTCGCGATCCTTCCTGTCGACGTGATCCAGGCCGCCCCGGCCCGGGGAGTGGATCTCGTGGCCAAAGGAGTTTCTCAAGATTGCCTTGGAATCCTCGCCGTACATCATGTTGTAGTTCTGCCGAGAGTTCGGGGCCAGGTGCCCAAAGTGGTCCACGCCGTAGGTACCAGAGGTGAGCAGGTTGTGGATGTAGGCGTCATTGGGAGGAACATAGTCGTCGAGGCTGCGCATCACCTGCTCGTCGCCCAGCTTCACCACCTCACCCCCTGGCTCATCCGCGTCCTCGTCGTCTGCCACACATGGTTCTGCCCCCTCGAGCAGGTTGCCGTTGCCGTCCTCGCACGCCTTTTTGAAGCGCTTGAGGAAATGCTTGCGCCAGTGCTCGTGGTCCTGGAGAACGAAGTGATGGCCCGGCACATAGTGATTGCAGCTGCCGGCAAGGTTGCAGGGCGACCCCTTGACTTTGTACCCCGTTTGGTGGTGGGGCGCAGCCCACTGTCCTTCCACGCCGTGCCCATACGCACCCTCGCCCGCATCTGTGTAGCGCTTGTCAGTGTAGATCTTGTAGTCCGACTGCGCCTTGCGGTTCCCGTGCACGCGCTCACCCGGCACCTCAGCCATCGGAAGCGTCTTGACGTTCTTCGCAGGGTGCGTGAAGGGTCTCGCCTTGTCCATGAAGCGCTGCAGCTCAGCCTGGAAGGAGTCAGCCGGCTTCTTCCCCTTCGGGATCTGTTTCTCCTGCATCTCCTTCACCTGCGAAAAGTGCTCGGGAAAGGCCGGAGGCAGCTGCTCCGGCTTGGAATTGCGGAATTCCAACACGACGTTCGCGGGCGCCGCCGCCGCGCTCTCCGATACCTCTGGTGCTTTGGCATCTGCGCTGTTCTTCTCCGCCTTCTTGGCATTTGCGAGCTTAGCAATCTCGGCTTCCTGCGCCTTCAGCTCGGGCTCAATGGCTGACATCACCATCGACGCCACCTCTTTGGCGATGGCGCCAGAGTCAACGGCTGTCGCCGCACCCTTTGCGGCCTTCACGGTCGTGGCCTTCTTGGCGCTGCTGACGCGGCGCGCACGCACGGTCGTGTCCAGCGCCTTCTTGGCGCTGCTGCGCGCCGCGTCGGCCTTTTCCATCGCGAGAACGTACGCTGCCTTTTCCTTCTTTGCGGCAGCGTTGACGCGAAGCTCCTCTTCATGCAGATCCCTGCTCTTCAACTCGAGAGCAGCGGCCTTCTGCGCCATCTTCTCGGCCTCGGACAACTCGCTCGTGATGCCCGTGTTGGACTTGGCAACATGGCGCTTGGCGTCTACCTCCGCCATCTTCACGATGCCCGCCGCAAAAGAGCCGCCCATGGCCTCTGCGGCATCCTTCCCGCGCGCGGCAGCCGCTGCCAGGGAGCCGAGGGAGCCGAGCATATTCACGCGGTCGCTCTTGTGAACAAATCCCAGGGCCCCGAAGCCCGCCGCAGTCGCCGCGCTCGCGCTGTCACTGTCCCTGCCAAGCAGCGCGACCGCGGAAGCCGATCTGCTCAGGTGTACCACGGACGCGACGGCGAGCATGGCGCACATGCCGACGCCGACCAGCAGCACTGGCAGCGACTGCTGTATCCTGCGCCCCCGGCGCTCGGGGAGGACCTCCTCCCCGCTTGCCGCGCCATACGCCATGGTTGGTCTCGGCGCCGCCGGGGAGGCGATCGCGATGACTCTTGGAAGATTACTGGATTACTTCATTTGAACCATCTCCTACACTTGTATAAAAATTAGAGAAGGCCGGAAAAGTCGGAAATCTCGGAAAAATTAAGATGAAGGGGTGAAAGAAGCGTTGAAAGAGACCCACTTTTTTCCGTTTTTCTGTGCTTCCGCCATCCTACAAATCTCTTGGCCCCCTTTCAGGAGTGCGGAGGAGGAAGTACAAATTTAGACTTCGAAAAGGCTCAGCGCTGTGATGGATGTGCACTTTTTGTGCTCGACGCTTGGTGTCTGCATAGCAATTGCCAACAATGCTTGCGAATGGCAAAGCCGCAAAGAGGGCAATACGCAAGCTAGCGGCCTGTCGGAAGGTCAGAAAGAGGCCGTAGTCGTGCTCACGCTCATCGGCTTGCTAGTACTATACAAGTACTACGAGGCGGTGCTGGCCCAGGCGGTGCTGGCCCCGGCTGGGCCCACAGCCGAGCAGATGCGCCTGGCGACACGGTTGGATGAGATGCAAACGGCGGACATACAAGCGATGTCTGGGCTGGAGCAAGAGTCTGGGAGGGGGAGGAGGAGGAGGAGGACGGGGGAGCGGCTGACCGCCGAGCAGACGCGCCTGTGGACGCTTTGGATTTCGCACCTGGGGATGATGACTGGGCTGACCGCCGAGCAGACGCGCCTGTTGCATGAGATGCTTGTTGAAGAGCAGACGCGCCTGCAGCCGGGGCTGACAGCCGAGCAGACGCACCTGAAGACACAGTTGAATGAGATGCTAACGGCCCGCGACTGGCAGGGCATCGTGGCGCAGGAGGGCGCGGCGCTGGCGCTGGCGCGGGACGTGCGGGTGGCGGA
>Ga0315905_10002389_pt1 | contig 19752 bp, 17 predicted proteins | sample LakEriMetagenome_5_FD_203522 | JGI IMG/M metagenome (GOLD analysis project Ga0315905, IMG submission 203522) | Freshwater fungal communities from buoy surface, Lake Erie, Ohio, United States - Buoy 4 MA121 | ecosystem: Environmental > Aquatic > Freshwater > Lake | place: USA: Lake Erie, Ohio... | reverse complement strand
ATTAACAATTTTACTACGCGGTATATTGCTCAAGATGAAACACAATTAAATCAACATGTTAGTCGAGTTTTCTATTTAAGACTCATCCTGTTTTTATGTTACGCAATATCGGTTTTCGGCACCGCGTGGCTTATAAATATAGCCCCCAGTCAGTATATGTTGTTAAGCCTTCTTGTGTTAAATCAATTTTTAATTCAATCCATAGCCTTTATTAGAAGTTTGTTTGCCGGTTTGCATTTATTTAAAACAGATACGTTTATTTCAGTATTGGACCGAGCTTTACTTATCATGATCATGGGGTCAGGGCTATTGTTTTCAATACCAAGCATTACCATCAATAATTTTGTGCTTGCACAAACGGCATGTTATTTCGTCACGTTTCTTTTAGCAAGTTGGTTGATTCGAAATGAGATAAAATCCATAATCCCGGTATTTGATGCTGTTTATATAATCGATATTTTGAAAAGAAGTGCTCCTTTTGCTTTGTTAGTACTCTTAATGCTATTATACAACCGTTCGGATGTAGTACTCTTGAAGCAAATTGCTCAAAACGGCAATTATCAAGCGGGAATTTATGCTCAGGGATATCGCTTGTTAGATGCTTTTTATATGCTAGGGATGATTTTCGCCGGTCTATTGTTTCCTGTTTTTAGTAGAATGTTACATCAGCGGAGCCAAGAATTAAGTGAGTTGGTTCAAGTTTCTGGCAAGCTTTTAATAGGAGGGGCCATTGGGATTATGTTTGTTTCCATGTATAACGGGCCTTTTCTTCTCCAATTTATTTATGGAGATAAAGTTGATGATCAGTCAATTACCGTGTTTGTTTATTTAATGATTGCTTTTATGGCGATGAGCTTTAATTTTATTTTCGGTACCTTATTAACGGCAGGTGGGTTTTTGCGAGCCTTAAATCTTTCGGCCTTAGTAGGGGTTCTTGTGTCCGTTTGTTTTAATATATTCCTAATTCCTTTATACGGGGCCGTAGGCTGTGCCATTGCTGCATTAATCACGCAAGCGGTGGTGTCTTTTTTACTCGTTATTATATCGGCAAAAAACTTACACATTTATTTTAGCGTTAAATCCTTACTGGCTTTTATTGGCTTCATATCTTCTTTGTTTGCAATAAAAATGACACTTAATTTAGGTTCTTCAATGCTTCAAACATTCTTGGCGGATGTTTTAATAGTCTGTGTTTTTGCCTTTTTATTTTCAATAGTTGATCTTAAGTCCCTTCGAAAGATTTGGCAATTAAAAGAGGAAGCTCAATAATATTGATAGGTTATCGTTTTTACAAGTCTTTGAATAGCTGTATCTTCGCAGCACAATTTTTCATACATGAATAATCAACAAGAAGGCTTAAAAAATGCAAGTGAGGGATTAATTCAGTTTATTTGGATTAATCGAAAAAAACTTCTGTTATTTACGTTCGCCGCGGCAGTGTTTTCTGGAGTTGTTGCTTTTTTAATGACCCCATTATATTTAAGTACTGCGGTTGTTTTTCCAGCAGCGACAAGTAGCGTGTCTTTCTCTGAGCAACGAAATGCTAAAGCAGCAGCAATGGATTTCGGTGAAGAAGAGCAGGCAGAACAATTGGTACAAATTCTTCAAAGCTCTAGGATTCGAGATAAGGTAGTCACCGAATTTGATCTTATGAAACATTACGAAATTAATGCCAATGGCGCGAATAAATATTTCAAATTGAATGAGGCCTACAACAACCATATATCATTCAATCGTACGCGCTTCGGTTCTATTCGAATCGATGTGCTTGATGAAAACCCAGCCTTAGCGGCTAAAATTGCAAATAAAATTGTGGATTTGATTGATACGGTAAAGAATGAGATGATTGCAGAGCGTACCGTTCCAGCCTTTAAGGTAAATGAGCGTAAATTGGCTCAAATGAAACGGGATAGGGATGCGATTTTAAGAAAGTTAGATAGCTTGGCTGATTTAGGCGTTATAGCTTTAGATGTTCGTTCAAATTTATTCCAAGCATACGTTGATTCTAAAAATCCCGAAGACAGAGCCGAATTAAAAAAGAAGATCGACGTCAATATGAAATATGGGGCAATGTATGACGGATTAGAGTATATGCGGAATGAAAAAATTGTAAAAATCGAAGATTTTAATATCTCGTATGAGCAAGCGGAGTCTGATGCAAATACAAAGTTCAATCATAAGTTTATTGTAGAACGTGCGGTTAAAGCGGATAAAAAAGAGAAACCAAAAAGATCTATTATCATTTTAGTTTCTACTGTAGCTGCATTTTTTATAGGTCTTTTTTCTTTGTTGTTGTGGGAGAAATACAAGGAACTACGGGCCTCTTAAGGTTAAATACGGGTTTATTAACGATTGCTGGATCAGCTATTGGATTGCTTATGGGGTTGGCTTTCTTTTTTGATTGGCTATACCTTCTTTCCATTCCCATAATTCTAGCAGTTTGTTATGTAGCGATTTACCACATTGAATTGCTATTTCAATCGATTGTTTTTTTTGCCCCACTTTCAATTAATATTGAAGAATACACGAATCAATTTGGACTTTTTGTTCCAACAGAACCCTTGTTATTTGGATTGATGCTGTTGTTAGCATTTTATCAATTGAAATCAAAATTAATTGACCCTCAGTTTTTTAGACACCCGCTTGTTTTAATATTAGTTGGTTATTTGGCGTGGTTAATTATTTGCAGCATTACCAGTACACATCCTGTTGTATCCTTTAAATCAGTATTGTCTCGGTTATGGTTCATTGTTCCGGTATTGTTTTTTGGCCCCGTCTTGTTATACAAAGAGAAATCGATTTCACGCTTTTTTTGGTTGTTAACTATCGGTACTGTTCTTGTGATATTATTTACCTTGTTAAATCATGCCAGTTATGGCTTTGGTGAAAAAGAAAGTCATTGGGTGATGTCCCCGTTTTACAAGGACCATACGATTTATGGTGCGGCGGTGGCCTTGGTTGTTCCCTTTCCCGTCATGCTATTTCTAATGAAAAAACAATCCCCATTGCTATCATTTATTTTAGGGCTCTTGTTTTTGATCATTATGTTAGGCTTGTATTTTTCATATACACGTGCAGCATGGTTGAGTGTTTTTGGTGGAATCATTGTGCTTGCGCTCGTGATTTTCAAGGTACGGTTCAATGTCGTGTTTGCATTGGGGCTTATCGCGTTAATAACCTTAGTTTGGAAACGAGATGATATTCAAATGGAGTTGGCAAGAAATAAAACCGAACATACAACGGAAGCCTTTGACGAACGCCTCCAGAGTGCGGCAAATGTCACTACTGATGCCTCGAATTTGGAGCGCATTAACAGGTGGTCCTGTGCCTTGGAAATGTTTAAAGAACGACCGGTTTTTGGTTTTGGCCCCGGGACTTATTCCTTTGAGTACGCGCGTTTTCAAGAACCTGAGAACCTAACGATTATTTCAACGAATTTTGGAGATATGGGCAATGCGCATAGCGAGTATCTAAGTGCATTATCTGAAACAGGTCTATTAGGCTTTATACTCTTTATTGCGTTTGTTGTGAGTATAATCTATTATTTGGTTGTTTTTATTCAACGTGTAAGAACCATAAACAGATCATATTTTATTTTGGGATGTGGCATGTTGTTTTCAATTTCAACGTATTTTATTCACGCGTTTTTGAATAACTTTTTAGACACGGATAAGGCAGCTGTTCCAATTTATGGAATGATTGCTATTTTATTTGTTTTAAATAAACGCCTATCTGCTCAGCCAAACGGAAGGGTTTAGCGGAGTTGTATTGATTCCACTTACACTATGGATTTCAAAGTGTAACGTTGAAATGTTCCCCTCTGAAATTAAGGACCCTAGGTTTTGTTTAGCACTAACTTTTTGCCCCACACTTACAGAAACGGAGGATAAGTTGCTATATACAGATCGATAATTCCCATGTTTAATAATTACAACCTTACCCGCTCCCGCAATACTAAATACAGAACTAACTTCTCCCTCAAATACGGCGCGAACTCCAGCACCGGCGCTGCAAGATATATCTATTCCATTGTTGTTTTCGTATACGTCTTTTAGTGTTGGGTGTGCGTTTTTACCAAAGCGGCTAGTAATGGTTCCGTTTGAAACAGGAGAGGGTAAGGTTCCTTTGTTTGTCTCGAAATTCTTACCAGCTACGGAACCTTCTGAAGACAATGTTTCCGGCTTGTATGTAGGTGCCGTGGTTGTCGTTGTTGTTTGCGTTTTATTTCCTTCTGACCCGCTTGTATTTGTGGTCGTTTTAGGTTTTTCTTTTTCCTTTTCTTTACGTCGCTGTTCCTCTTTTCGCGCTTCAGCCAAAATTGCTGATTGAATTTGTGTTTCGATCTTTTTTCTCTTTTTTTCTTCTTCTTTTAATTGAGTTAACAGCTTCTCTTCCTCTTTTTTAAGTTTTGAATAAGATTTTTCTTTTTGTTGTTTATCTGCTTCTATTTTTGATTTTTCAGCTTTTTTCTCATTTAAGGTAAGTTCTTTTTCTGTTTTCTCAGAATTGATTTCTCCAATTTCACGTTCGATCAACGTGCGATGTTGTTTGATTAAGTCCACTTGCCTCCGTTGAAGATGCGCTACCTTTTTCAAATAACTGTTTCTTCGGATTGCTTCTTGATAGGTTCTTGCTGATAATAGAAACATCAAACGGCCCGTATTATTCCTTTTCTTGTATGCAAATCGCAACATTTTACGATATTGATTTTTTAATTTAACCAAGCGCTTCTTTAGTCGGCTCACATCATTTTTTTTCTGAAGTATTTTAATTTCAGCCATCCTCACTTGACTATCGAATACACGAACCAAGGCCTCTCTACTCTTGATTTGATTGTCTAGTAAACGCACTTCTTTCAGTGATGTATTTGAATTTGCTTGAACCTTTTTTAAGAGTGATTTCGTCTGAGCGATCTTCTTCTCAAGCTTACGTTGTTCTTTTTTTAGATTATCCGGGTTTTGTTGACAGATTCCTCGAAACGATAGGAATAACAAAACGAGCATTAAATTACTTACAAGGCGCATAATCATCTGGTATTTGAAGATAGATTTCTTGAGGAATATCCAATTCGAATTTATCATACGTGAACAGCACATTTATGTTCCGTTCATTAGATTTAATGGCAATCATAAAGCTAGATGGAATGAACATGTCTTTATGTCTTTGCCATGAAAGATATTGCACGCGCGCTGTGGTAGCATCTTCTTTACTTGTGATTTCTTGCCAATCCAGGCGAGGAGAATTAACAGATGAAGCATAGCGGTATGCTATAGTTTTTTCACCCACTACCAACCCATTTACATAGCATGAGTCACCAGCTAAGTTCAAACTGTCTCTGTAATTTAGTGTATCATTATATCCTAAGGGCAGTCCAAGAAACAGCTCTTGTATATTTTTTAACGACAATTCAACGCCAAGGAGTTCTTTAAACGAAGCGATGCTTTTTTGTCCATAACAGCGGTCTTTTTTGTTTACATAAATTAGGCTGTCTGTAGTAGCCAGGGCATTAAATACAGGTATAGAAGCAAAGGAAATGAGTGCGTTTAAGGCACTATCCTTCGTACATTTTAAGCTCGTTTTGAAGGTAAACTTTTTATTTCCATCAGAATAGTTCGTGGTATATTTACCATACATCCACTGCCATGGTTGATTATGAACACTATCTAACCATTTGTTTTTTTTAGGCAACAATACAGTGGTGTCTTTGGATTCGATTTTCGGATCGCTTACATCAACTGCATGAAGTTTGCGAGCGCAAGAACTAAAGAACAGGGTTATTATAACACTGAATGAAATAACGAGTGGTTTCATAGCTTTTTGAGTTTTTGCTTTAGTCGTTCGGTTTGGTTGCCCAAACTCACTGCATTTAACCAGTAATATTTTGCCTTTTGAAGGTCGCCTGAGCGAAATGCACAATCTCCGAGCCATTCTTCACCAAACTTTTGTGGATAACCATGAATGATGGCTTTTTCTAACCAGGAATTTGCTAAAAGTAAGTCGTTTTTAATGTAGTATAGGCGACCCTTAATCGCCATGTATTTCGCATTGCTAGGATCTATTGTTATGCATTGATTTAGCAGGGAATCCGCATAGGATAAAAGTTCAGATACCTCCATGCTTTCATTCGCTATGTCCGCCTTTAATTCATAATTTTCTGGCTGTAATTGCATGGAATGGTTAAACCAAGTTTTTGCCGACGTTTGTTGATTTCTGTTTATGGCTAAGATTCCTCGTTGAAAATCAAATTCGGCCTCAGTAGCTGGATCCTTATCTACCAAAAGCCCACTTCCTATTTCAATTGCTTTTTCGGCTTCACTCAGTTCACCTTTTTTATTTCTTGCTATAGCCATCGTTAAAAAAGGCATCGGCTGAACAGGAAACAGTGCTTGACAAGATTCACTTATATTAATTAGCGTATCCCACAGTTCTTCTTTATATGTTATTAATAACAACTGTTTCCAAATCGGATAGGCATCGGGTTTTATTCCAACGGCTATTCGATATTCCGTTAATGCAAGGTCGGGGCGGTTACATTTAACATATAAATCGCCCAGTAAAGTTCTCCCGATGATTGCATTGGGATTGTCTGCTGCGAATGTTTTAAATAATTTCGTGTTTTCTTCGCTGCACCCTGAGTTTTTATGCTTGGCAAGTAAGATTTGTGCTTTTTGTTCTATGCTTGGACCTTCAAGTAGAACCGCTTCAGCGAGCAATTTTTCCCCGCGTTCTTGTTGACCCGTATTCATTAAATAATCTCCAAACACCATTTTTGCCATCCCATTTTCGGGATCGGTTTCACATAGTTTTTCTAACAATGGGATTGCTTTGTTGTGTAGATTCTGCTGAAAATATAAATCAATTAAATTAGCTAAAAACAAGGGTTCATTGGGGAATTCGACAATAGCAGCCTCGAGTTGTTGTATGGCTTTTTTAGCTTCGTTCTGCGCCATGTAAATTTTATAACGATTGAGATGCGTTTCAATAGAAGACCCAAAAGTCGATTCTTGCATGGCATTAACTCGCGTGGCTGACTTAAAGTTCTTAGCTTGTAAATAGTTTTCGAACCCTCCAAAGTAGTATGACTTTTCTTGCGGATTTGATTTTATTAGTTTTTCAAAGATTAACCCCGCCTCATTATATTTATCTAAACTGCTATACATAAATGCGATTTCAGACGACAAATAGGTGTTTTTAGGGTCTGCCTCCCCTGCTTTTAATAAGAATTTAGCCGATTCATCTAATCGCCCTTGGTCATAGTAAACTTTAGAAAGCAAATACAGCGCGCCGTCATGTTTCGGATTTAATGTAATCACGCTGTTCGCCATGTTTTCTGCCACGACATAATCTCCTTTTAAATAAGCCCTAAGTCCTTCGTGATATTGCTGTATTACTTGATTTGAGCTGTCTAAACTCGTTGTCTCTACTGTTTTGCAGCCAATTAAAGAACCGAGAATTATAAAATAAAGCGCTAGTTTATTCATGCCATTCCGTATAATCGCCAAGGCTCACATTGTTCGACCTCCCATGTGTTGTCACATGGTTTCCAATCATGGAATCCGCTATATTCATCTGTGAGATTTTTGCATGCTGTTGAATAATACTGTTTCTAATGTTTGAATTTTTAACAACACTTCCGTCACCTAAACTTACATGAGGCCCAATTACGGAATTTGAGATGACCACTCCAGCACCAATAAAACAAGGAGGAATAATCACGCTATGTTCGATCACTGCCGAATCTGAAGTGTTTAATTTTCCATCCATCTGGTCATATTCTAATACCCGTGCATTTGTCTCAACGGTAACGTGTTTGTTCCCGCAATCTAACCACTCTTGAACTTCTCCGGGTTTAAATACTGTCCCTTTTTCAGTGAGTCGCCGAAGCGCATCAGGCAGTTGGTATTCTCCACTTTTTATAACGGCGTGGTCAACTAAATAATTAAGTTCTTTGTTCAATGCCTCTCCGTCTTTAAAATAATAAATACCAATCATGGCTAAGTCAGAAACAAATTCTGATGGTTTTTCAACAAAATCTATAATTTCTGAGCGCTCATTTATTTTTATTACCCCAAATTGCTCTGGATTAGGTATACGTTTTACCCATAATATCCCCTCATCTGTTGGGCTAATGGTAAAATCAGCTCTAAATAAGGTGTCTGCGAAAGCAACTACTGTGGGGCCCGATAATAAAGCCGCAGCGCACAATACAGCGTGACCCGTGCCCAGAGGCGTTAACTGATGGAAGATGTGTCCTTTGGCCCCGAAAGATTCGGCAATTTCACATAATTCTCGCTCAGTCTCCTCACCAAAGTCTCCAGTAACAAATCCAATATGTTCGATGGATGAACCACATACTGCAGCAATATCTGCTACCAAGCGATGAACAATGGGGATGCCTCCAACGGGTATCAGGGGTTTCGGAACTGTTAAGGTGTGAGGCCTTAGTCGGCTGCCTCTTCCGGCCATTGGGATAATAATATTCATATACCTTATTTTTTTCCTGTGCTTCCAAATCCACCGGTTCCTCGATCCGATGATTCAAGAGCGTCTGTTTCTATTAATGTTACTTGGATAACCGGGCAAAATACCAGTTGGGCTATTCGATCATTCGGCTCAATGGTAAAATTTTCGTTTGAAAGGTTGATAAGAATCACACCGACCTCCCCTCTGTAATCAGAGTCTATAGTTCCGGGGGTGTTTAATACCGTAATTCCCTTCTTTAATGCTAGACCACTTCGCGGTCTAACCTGACATTCAAGCCCTGCCGGGATTTCCAAATACAGCCCTGTTGGGACAAGCATTCGTTCTCCTGGCGACACACAAACGGATGCCGAAAGGTTTGCCCTAACGTCCATTCCGGCCGCGCCTACGGTTTCATAGCTCGGTAAAGGACTGGTTCCTTTATTAATTATTTTTACGTTCATACGGTTATTATTAATCAAAATTAGCCAATGCGACTATATGAAATAACCTGGTTTTAAGTAATAATCAACAATCGAGCGTTTATCAACGGCTTAAAGAAGTAAATTTGTATTATGAGAATAGGGTTAATTAGTATGGGATTGTGCCTCGCGCTATTAATGGGATGCGGTTCCGCTGAAAATGCAGTTAATTTATTTACCTTACAAGATGATATTGCATTGGGCGAACAAGTTCGAGCGGAAATCGAAAGTGATAGTAGTGGTATGGAGTTACTTGATTCTAGCGCATATTCAAAAATATATGGGTATTTGTATAGCATTAGGGACTCCATATTAAGCAGTGGTGAAGTACATTACAAAACAGAATTTCCATGGAGAATTCGAATTATTAAGGACGACTCCACCTTAAATGCATTTTGTGCGCCTGGAGGCTATATTTATATTTATACAGGAATTCTAAAGTACTTAGAAGCAGAAGATCAGTTAGCTGGTGTACTTGGGCACGAGATGGGGCATGCCGACCTTCGACACAGTACCCGCCAACTCACAAAAATGTATGGCGTTCAAACGTTGATTGGTCTAATTGCAGGAGACAGGGAATTGGTTCGCCAAGTCACGAGTTCTTTAATAGGCCTTTCCTTTTCAAGAACGCATGAAAAGGAAGCAGATGAATGTTCTGTGAGATACTTGTGTCCAACACATTATAATTCAGATGCAGGAGCCTTGTTCTTTGAGAAAATATCAAAAGAGGGTGGAGCAAGTCCGCCACAAATTTTAAGCACACATCCCGATCCAGGAAATCGGGTTGAAGCGTACAGGGCACATAAACAGACATACGGATGTGTTGGAGAACTTAATCACGCGGAGCGGTATCAAAAAATGATTCAAACCCTTCCGTAAACCAATGTTCCATGTTATTTTTGTAATTCAAATCCTCTAAACGCGTATGCTCGAATTATCCCGAATTCGTACCGATAAAGAGCAAGTGATTGCTGCCTTATCCAAACGAAACATTAATGCTGAACCAACGATTAATGAATTACTTTCTTTAGATACCCAATGGCGCGGTATTAAACAAGAGTTAGACCGAACACTTGAAGAAGCAAATCGGATTGCCAAAGAAATTGGCCAATGTTACAAAGAAGGAAGAGTTGAGGAAGGAAATGAATTAAAGCAACAAACCACCGTACTCAAACAACAAGAATCTGCGCTTAAAGTGGAGTCTGACGCCTTGGAAACGGCAATTCAGCAATTGCTATATCAAATCCCAAATACCCCCTTTCAAGATGTAGTAAAAGGAAAAGATTTGAATGATAATCAAGTTGTTTTTCAGTCTGGAACAGTACCATCATTCAATTTCCAAGCAAAGCCTCATTGGGATCTCTGCAAAGAAAAACAAATCATTGATTTTGAGTTGGGAGTTAAAGTTACTGGAGCCGGGTTCCCGTTTTATCGCGGAAAAGGCTCAAAATTACAACGGGCCTTGATTTCTTTCTTTTTGGATGAAGCCTCTGCCGCTGGATATGAGGAGTATCAAGCCCCATTAATGGTTAATGAAGCAAGTGGAATTGGCACCGGACAATTACCAGATAAAGAAGGACAAATGTATCATGATGCAACAGATAATTTGTACTTAATTCCTACAGCCGAAGTTCCATTGACCAATATTTTTCGGGACGAATTAATTCAACACCCAGAGTTTTCATTTAAGTTATGTGGTTATACCCCTTGTTTTAGAAGAGAAGCGGGGTCCTATGGTAAAGATGTCCGTGGGTTGAATCGTTTGCATCAGTTTGATAAAGTAGAAATTGTGCGCGTTGAACACCCCGACAACACATCAAATGCACTTGAGGAAATGGTTGAACACGTCAAGAGTTTATTGGATAAACTTGAACTACCATACCGCGTTTTACGCTTATGTGGTGGAGATATGGGTTTTGCTTCAGCCATGACCTTTGATTTTGAAGTGTATTCTGCGGCTCAAGAAAAATGGTTAGAAGTAAGTTCGGTTTCTCGTTTTGATACCTTTCAAGCAAACCGCCTGAAATTGCGATTTAAAGATCACGACAAGAAAACCAAACTTTGTCATACCTTGAATGGATCTGCGTTAGCACTGCCAAGAGTTATGGCGGCTTTGTTAGAAAATCATCAGCAAGCTGATGGACGAGTGGCTGTACCAAACGCACTTCAGGCCTATACCGGATTTGATTATATTTAACCCATGAAAAGATTAATTGTCATATTAAGTGGTTTGTTTTTTCTTGTTGCTTGTTCAGATTTTAAACAAAAGGAACAGCTAAAAGCAGTTGAGCAATTGAAATCAGAGGTCACAACCTTGTCGAAGGATTTCCAGTCGAGTTTTCCCGATACCTTATCGACTATGCGTCAGAAGATGTTTCAATTGCAGTTGTTTTTACAACAACATGTTGTCTTGGATTCCGTTGACCGAGCGTATGCGAAAGACATGGACACCTACAAAGTAGCAAGAAAAAAAATCGGGCCGATTAACAAACAATATGTTGCGCTTAAACAAGCTTTTGCTCAGGAGAATACTCGTCTTTCCCAATTGCATTCGGATATTTCTAATGGTTTTGGAAAAAGGGACCGATATGATGCATATATCGCTACAGAGAAAAAGAATTTAACATTGCTTGAATCTCGTTTAAACGAATTAAAGAAAGAACTCAATGCCCTAATGGATACGTATCGGTTGTTACATCCGAAGTTAGATTCGTTAGCAGGTAAATACAAATAGCCCGTGTATAAGCTCACCCGTTGTCTCCTTTGTTGCTTTGTTGCCTTAGTTGCGTATTCGCAATCCGAAACGGATATTCAATTAGCACAGCACTATTACCTTAATGGTGAATTTTCAAAGGCGGTGGTGTATTATGAGAAGCTTTACACGAACGATCCATCGAAGGTTTATTTCAGTCGGTATTTAGATTGTTTAGTAAATACAGGAGATAAAAAAGGCGCAGAAAAAGTATTTAAAAAACAAACGGCAGCGAATCCAGGGGATTTATCGCTTAAAATTCAGTTTTACTTTTTTTATAAAAACAACGAAGAGCTAGATAAAGCAAAGAAAGTAAAAAACGAAGTGCTTAAGCATGAGTTTTATGATATTAAAGAGACTCAAGATGTGTTATCTAATCTCCTATCCATTGACGAATATGCGTGGGCAAAAGAAGTTATTGATCAAGCTAAAAAAAACCTAAAATATTATCCATATGAATTGTGGTATGGTCAAATTTACATGGCTGAAGGGGAGACCATTAAAGCACTCGACCAATACTTATTAGCCTTATCTAAAAAACCAGACCTTAAGGAACAAATTCAATTGGAAATTGATGGAATTTTTGATTTTACAAAGGAGTCTGAGGAAATCAAACAAGTAAAAGGAAGTTTTCTTTCCGCCAGTCAAAAAGACCCTTCAAATCCGGTGTATACCGAGATGTTAATATGGTTCTTTTTACAGAATAAGAATTTTAACTCGGCCTATCAACAGGTATCTTCGTTAGAAAAACGCATGCGCGGTGATGGGGGGTATTTGATTGATTTTGGCAATACCTGCCTTGAAAACCTCCAGTATGCATTGGCAAAGCAAGCATTTAAAGAGGTCATTAGTTCCAACTTATATCGTTCGCCAGAAGCCCAGCGGATGTTACTCAATGTGTATTTTACTGAATTAACCACAGAACGTGCCTTTACAGAAGCGGAACTTAACGACATTATTAATTCGTATGAAGAGGTGGTGCTAAACAAAGAGTTTTCCCTTCGGGCGGGGGCTGAAATCGGACTTGAATATGCTGAGATTTTGGGTTTTTATGCCAATAAAGCCGATAAAGCAAGAGGTTTTCTAGAGGGTTGTATGAATGCACCCGGCCTAACGGATATACAACGCGCACGGTATAAAATGAAATTGGCCGATGCATGTGTTGCCTTAGACAGTATTTGGGAGGCCTCCTTATTATACATGCAAATTGATGAGGCGTTTAAGTTTGAGGCCATCGGGAATGAAGCTAAATTCAAGAATGCCCGAATTTTCTATTTTGATGGAGAATTTGAGTTTGCTCAATCTCAGCTTGATGTATTAAAGCAGGCAACGTCTAAATTTATTAGTAATGATGCCATGCAGCTTTCTCTGTTGATTTTAGAGAACTACGGGTTGGATAGCAATTATGAAGCCATGAGTACCTTCGCTAAAAGTGAGTTGTTATTGCTTCAACACCGCTACAAGGAGGCTTTTCAATGGATGGATACAATTGCGATTAAGTTCCCTCAGTCTGTATTGAACGATGACTTGATTTATTTAAAGGGTAAAGCGCACGAGTTACAAGGTCAATGGGAACAAGCGTCCGTTTACTTTAAACAAATAATAAGTACGTATCCAACAGAATTACTTGCTGACGATGCCTTATTTCATTTAGCCAATATCCAAAGAATTTACTTTAAGGACGATTCAGCCGCAATGGAATCGTATTTAAAAATAATAGACCAATACCCAGGAAGTATTTATTCTGAAGAGGCGCGATTATCCATTCGGAGATTACGCGGAGATCAAATTCCTGAATAGGACTAGATTTCTCTAGTAAACGCTGGAATTCCCGTAATATCCATTCCTGTGATTAACAAGTGAATGTCGTGCGTGCCTTCGTAGGTTACAACAGATTCTAAATTCGCCATGTGACGCATCATAGAATATTCACTTGTAATTCCCATTCCCCCGTGAATTTGACGTGCTTCTCGGGCAATGTTTAATGCGATTTCAACATTGTTTCTTTTGGCCATTGAAATCTGTGCTGAGGTAGCTTTACCGTCATTTCTTAACTGTCCTAATCGGTAGGTTAACAATTGTGCTTTGGTTATTTCGGTAAGCATTTCTGCCAATTTTTTCTGAATTAATTGAAATCCACCAATTGGATTGCCAAATTGAATTCGTTCTTTGGAATACCGAACCGCTTGATCATAACAATCCATTGCCGCGCCAAGTGCTCCCCAAGCAATTCCAAATCGAGCTGAATCTAAACAACTTAGTGGCGCTCCCAGTCCTGACCTTCCAGGAAGAATATTGCTTTTAGGTACACGTACATTTTCAAATACTAATTCTCCCGTAGAAGAAGCGCGAAGCGACAATTTCCCATGCATTTCAGGCGTGGAAAATCCTTCCATACCTCGCTCCACGATTAACCCATGAATTCTTCCGCTTTCATCTTTTGCCCAAACCACTGCAATGGCAGCAAAGGGAGCATTCGATATCCACATTTTTGCACCATTAAGAATGACGTGGTCGCCATCGTCTTTGAAGTTGGTGATCATACCTCCGGGATTTGACCCGAAATCCGGTTCTGTTAGTCCAAAACAGCCCATCATTTCACCCGTGGCTAGTTTGGGTAGATACTTCATTTTTTGCTCTTCTGAACCATATTTCCAAATCGGATACATAACCAATGAACTTTGTACCGATGCCGTAGAGCGCAAGCCGGAATCACAGCGCTCTAATTCTTGCATGATTATTCCATAAGAAATCTGATCTAATCCCGCTCCCCCATATTGTTCTGGAATATACGGTCCAAACGCGCCAATTTCGCCCAAACCTTGTAATAAATGGTTTGGAAAGGTGGCGTTTTCGTAATGCTCATCAATAATCGGTGAAACTTCTTTTTTCACCCATTGACGCGCCGCATCGCGAATTAATTTGTGCTCTTCAGTATATAAATCATCTAGGCCATAGTAATCTGGATGCTGGTATAAATCTGTTTTCATTTCATTCGTTTTGAGGTACAAAGATACAATTAAGACATTTAGAAATGGCAACTAAAAGAATTACTTTTGTTCAGAATGGAATTAACCTTAAGGAATCCTTTAATAGAAAATTGGGCAATTTTTTTAGTTTTTACTCAAGCTTTTTTGCTTGGGGTAGCGTACTATCGGAGCTATGGGGGGCTGTTTTATGCGATATTGGATTCAGGCAGGAAAATCACCTTAGGGTCAAGAGTACAGCTTGACGTGCTGTCTAAAACCATATTATATATAAACACCTTTATCGGAGTTCTTGTTTTTATTAGTTGGTATTTGGTAGATGTATACTATGTAAATACATCATTGTTTATTGGGTTTATTGGGTCCCTTTTTTTCTTGATTTTTTGGCACCTTGATTATTTAATTTTTTGGAGCATGAACGAAAAGTCGAAAATCACCCAACACTATATAAGCGCTGGCAACGTCTCTTGGTTTCTATTTGGGATTTCGTTAGCCATTTCCAATGCACTTCTTGTTTTTAATGCAAACAGCGATTTTGGAGTATTTATTTTCTTTTCCTTGTTGGCATTAGCATTGGTATTGCGATTTGTTAACGCCTTTTTATTAGCTGCTGCATCAGGATTTTCATGGTATTATATAATTTTGTACCTTTGCACCGTGTATTTGCTTCCTATAGTCTTAATTAAAAAGCTTTTTGGGGCATTTTGGTTGGAGTTATTGACGCATTAAATTAGTGTTTTGGCTATAAAAAGTATTTTGGTTTCTCAACCCAAGCCCGATGGAGACAAGTCACCTTATTATGACTTGGCAGATAAGTATAAAATCAAAATTGATTTTAGACCTTTTATTAAAGTAGAGGGAGTAGATGTTAAAGAATTCAGGGCACAGAAAGTGAACATCTCCGAACATACGGCAGTTATCTTAACCTCAAAAGTTGCTGCAGACCATTTCTTTAGAATTGCAGAAGAAACCAGGTTCGAGGTTCCTGAAACCATGAAATATTTTTGCATTTCAGAAGCCGTTGCAAAATATCTACAGAAATTTATTGCGTATCGAAAGCGTAAGATTTTTCATGGCATTCAAACGATTGAACAATTGGCGGATGTAATGAAGAAGCACAAGAACGAAAAATACCTGTTACCTTGTACTGATATTTTGCGGGATTCAATCCCAGAAACGCTTACAGATCAGAAGTTTAACTTTACTAAAGCGGTTTTGTATCGCACCGTTGCTGCAGACTTATCGGATTTAGAGGATGTATATTATGACATGTTGGTTTTTTTTAGTCCAGGAGGTATAGAATCACTATTCAAAAATTTCCCGGATTTTAAACAGAATACTACTGCTATTGCTGCATTTGGAGCAACCACTGCAAGTGCTGTATTGCGCAATAACTTGAGGCTTGATGTTTCTGCGCCACATCCTAAGGCACCATCAATGGTAGGTGCAATAGACCTCTTTATTAAGGATCAACTCAAGAAGTAAGGTTCTTGTAAAGAGATTTCATGCCTATTACAGCCGATGCATTTATAGCTTCAATCCCATTGGGAAGGTTTAGATTGTGTGCATTCGGGTCAATTAAATAGGCCTTGCTGCCTTTCTTTATATAATGAATCAGCCCTGCCGCAGGGTAAACACGCAGCGAGGTTCCAATAATTATAACCACATCTGCCGATGAAATCAGTTTTTCTGCTTCATCAAGCATCGGGACCGCTTCGCCAAACCAAACTACATGAGGCCTTAACCGATATCCTTCAGGACAACGGTCTGTTTCCGTTAATTCCCACGAGTCAATAGGGTAGTATTTAGCTTCTTGATTTGGACCGCTTGATTTTGAGAACCGAATATTTCCATGCAAGTGAAGCACCTTACTGCTCCCCGCGCGTTCATGTAGGTCGTCGATGTTCTGAGTGATTACGGTAACATCAAAGCTTAATTCAAGGCGCTGAATTAAAAGATGTGCTTCATTAGGGCTTGTTGCAATGATTTGTTTTCTTCGTTCATTGTAAAACCGGGTAACTAGCTCTGGATCACGATTCCAGGCTTCTGGTGTTGCAACATCTTCAATCCGATATTGCTCCCAAAGTCCTCCACTATCACGAAAGGTTAGAATTCCACTTTCGGCACTCATTCCGGCCCCAGAAAAAACAACAATTTTTTTTATCATATCGGAAAGAAACATTAAATTTACGCAAACTTAAAATTTACACGATGAAAAAATTGTTATTCTCTTTGGCTGTACTTACCGGAGTTGCTGCTTATGCACAAACCCCAGTTGGTACCGTAGTGAGCAATTTCACGTTGACGGACATCAACGGAACTTCTCATTCTTTATTCAATTACCTAGACCAAGGTAAAATGGTGGTTATTGATGTATCTGCTACGTGGTGTGGTCCATGTTGGTCTTACCACGGGACAGGGGCATTGAACAACTTCTACAACCAATTTGGTACAACAGGTACAAACCAAGCCATGGTATTCTTTGTTGAAGGAGACCCACAAACCAATGCAGCGGATCTTAACGGTTCTGGTGCAAACACTCAAGGTGACTGGGTAACGGGTGAAAATATGCCAATTATCGATTTAGTTAATCAGGCGTCTTTTGAGAATTCAGGAATGACGATTGATTATTTCCCTGAAATGTATGTGATTTGTCCTAATCGAACAATTATTGCTTCTGGTGTTGCTGGGGCAATCGGAACGGTGGCGAACTTAACTTCTTTATTAGGTCAATGTCCTCCTCCTGCATCTAATCCTGCGGACGTTGCGGCACTTTCTTATCAAGGAAGCTTAACACATTGTGAAGGTTCATATACACCGTCTGTACAAATTCAGAACAATGGTACTTCGCCATTAACAGCTGCTACTGTAACGATTACACAAGGTGGAAATACCGTGTCAACTGGAACGTATTCTGGTAACTTGGCAACCTATGGTACTGCAAACGTTACTTGTTCAGCGATTCCTAACTTTACAGGAGGCGCATTAAACGTTACTGTAACCACTACAGGTGATGCTTCTGCGGCCAATAACAATGCGAACGCTAACATTGCTGTGGCATTAATTGCGGCATCTCAATATGTTACTGTAAATATTACTACAGATAGATATGCTTCAGAAACTGCTTGGACCATTAAGAATTCTTCAGGAACAACTGTTGCTTCTGGTGGTGGAAATTGGCAAGATATGGCTGCTAACGGACAAACTGTTCGAACACCAGTTCAAGTAACATTAAGTGCTAACCAGTGTTATGACTTCGAAATTACAGACACCTATGGTGATGGAATTTGCTGTCAATGGGGTAATGGAGCTTACAGTGTAGTTGATGCAGTAGGAACTACGTTGTTAAGTGGTGCAGAATTTGGTGATTCTGAAAAGAAACCATTCAAAACAGGAGCGCTTGGAATCAACGAAGAGAACTTCGCTGCAATGAATGTATATCCTAACCCTGCTACTGATGCAATTAACGTTTCTTTCGAAGCAGCAAACGCAGATTACAGTGTTGATGTATTGGATATCCAAGGTCGTGTAATTGCTTCTCAAGTAGTTAACAATGTAAACGGAACTCAAGTAGTTTCTTTCGCTACTGAAAACATGGCAAAAGGAAATTACATCGTTCGTATTGCTTCTAACGGATTTACAACTACTAAGTCAGTTGTTGTTCGATAAGAATAAATTGAATTATAAGAAAAGGGGCTTCGGCCCCTTTTTTTGTGCTACTACTTAATAAAGGAAATCGTTGTACGGGTAACGGATTTTGAAAATGCGTTGAACCTCTTGATAAAGCACCTGCTTTAACTCATCAATGTTTGTTTTGTCAACTGCAGAAATAAAAACACACGGGCGTCCACCCAATCGAGCCATCCACGTTCGCTTTAATTCATCCAAAGAAACCTCTTCACTTAGGGAATCAATTTTATTAAAAACAATTATAGTTGGTTTCTCTTCCTTGTCAATTTCTTGTAAGGTGCTATTAACGGTTTCAAAATGATCTTCGAAATTTGGATGCGATAAATCCAGTACATGCACCAATAAGTCTGCTTCTCGGACTTCATCCAACGTAGACTTAAAAGACTCTAGCAATTGTTTAGGAAGCTTCCTGATGAATCCCACCGTATCGGTAAGTAAGAAGGGTAGATTGTCGATTACCACCTTCCGTACCGTGGTGTCTAGTGTGGCAAATAGTTTGTTTTCAGCAAAAACTTCAGACTTTGAAATCAAGTTCATTAAGGTGCTTTTGCCTACATTAGTATATCCAACTAAAGCTACTCTAACTAATTGACCGCGATTACCACGCTGAATGGTCATTTGCTTGTCTATTTCTTTCAAGCGCTCTTTCATTAAAGCAATACGCTGCTGTATTATCCTACGGTCGGTCTCAATTTGTGATTCACCGGGGCCTCGCATTCCAATTCCTCCTTTTTGTCGTTCAAGGTGGGTCCACATACGGGTTAATCGCGGTAGCATATACTGTAATTGTGCTAACTCTACTTGTGTTTTAGCGTGGAAGGTGCGTGCTCGTTTTGCGAAAATATCCAAGATTAGAATGCTGCGATCGATGATTTTTCTGTTAAGTTCTCGTTCGATGTTTCTAAGTTGCGATGGACTTAGTTCGTCATCAAAAATGATGGCATCAATATTATGTGTATCGGCATATACTTTAATCTCTTGCAACTTCCCTTCCCCTACGTAGGTTCTTGGGTTTGGGTATGGAAGTTTTTGTGTAAAAGCAAATTCTGCCCGTGCACCAGCTGTTTCTGCCAGGAATGCCAGTTCATCTAAGTATTCGTGTGCTAAACGCTCGTCAACACCTCCATGAATAACCGCTACTAACAAGCAGCGCTCTTCAATCTCTTCAATGGTTGCGTGTGCCATTTATTGGTGTAAGGTATTTACATAGGCCGCTACGGAGTCAATTCGATCGGTTGAACCCAAAACTCCATTAAAACTCGGCATCGCATTCTTACCTGTTTTAATCATTTGTTTTATTTCTTTTAAGCTTAACGAAGTTGTCTTTAGGTTGTTTGCGCCGGAAACACCTAAATCACCCTTTTCGCCGTGACAACTTGCA